>ERZ772889.31-NODE-31-length-144295-cov-26.324085_pt1 | contig 144295 bp, 182 predicted proteins | sample MGYA00512127_ERZ772889 | MGnify/ENA primary metagenome ERZ772889 (study PRJEB29015, sample SAMEA2737689) | human gut metagenome | biome: human gut; feature: human-associated habitat; material: faeces | place: China | collected 2012 ...
AGCCGCCGTCATCATTGGCCTGCGCCTGTGGCATATCAACCACCGCGGCCATGGGGGCAGCCTCAGCCTGCAATGCCACAGGCTCTGCTTTGGCCGCCATCTCAGCCGCCATCCGTTTCGACTCTTCAAAACTTAATGCCATGTTTTCCTCCTCCCCTTTCTATTTTCAAACAAACAATACAATATGGGCGTGGCACTTATCGCCATCGCTGTTCAGCTTCACGCGCCATTGGGTGTATACTGTGGACGTGTTCAAAGCCTGCTGCTTGTATACAGCTTGCAGTCCGCTTCCGCTGTCCCACACATCCGTCCAGTTGTTGCCGTCGTTGCTGGCCTGTACCCACACTCGGTTAAGTCTGTTTTCTGTTCCGGTCTTACTTACACTGACCACAACCCATGCGTGCTGGCAACCGCCAGTCGTCACCACGTTGCTGTAATGGTCGCCGTTGGTTGTATCCTTATCAATCGTTGCAATTCGGCTTCCGGCTTTACCAGTCAGGTCAGCAATGCTTTCGCCGTTCGCAATCTTATCTTCTGTGCAGCCAATCCCTTTGCGGAAATCGGCCAGGTTCACGCGCACTTCCGGTGCCCAAAAATTGCCGTCACTTTTGTATGCACCCTCGTCAATATTACGCAGCGCAAAATACTCGCTGTCGGTTCCAAAACCCATGTCATGGGCAAAGCCGTAACTGCGCCTGGTCAGGGTGCCCTGCGTGCAGTTGCCATTTTTGTCAATAAACTTTCTATCGCTGGCCACATCATTGGCGGTTGCCGCATTGGTGGTATCATCCTCCAACAGGGCTTTGGCCGCCGTGCTTGCGGTTCCCCACAACCACATCACGTTATCGTAATAGCAGCCACTGTAAATATCGTTGGTTTTCTGGTTATCTGTGGCTACACACAGCCGGGTCACACCGTCCTTTTTCTGCACGGTCATCTTGGTGCTCTCGCGCTCGCCGCCCTGCAGCTGGGTCGTGGCAGAATAAGTCTTGATAGATCCTTTTACCAACTTGCCATCTACCCAGGCAGTTTTTCCTTCCAGGATAGATTTTTCATCCGCAGTGCCCGGTGTATTGCTGTCCAGCCCGCTTGCGCTGATCGCACCGCCGCTGTAATAGCCGGCCTTGATCTGGTAGCTCTCGCCGTTGGCCAACTCTGCCGTTACAGTGCCGTAATTCTGCATGGTGCCGGTTTTCAGGGTTTTGTTCTTGCTGTAAAATGTCTGTCCTGCCAGCACCTGGTCCGGCAAAGCAGTCGTGGCAGCCAGCTTGGAAGCCCCAATGCCGCTGCCGTTAGTAAAATTTACAATGTTTCTCCTCGTATCGTACTGAAAAATCACCCACTGCCCGGCACCAATCGCACCATCGCCTAGCTTCTCTGTGCCGCAGTAGGCATTGCTGGTCATGTCTTTGCCATTGATCACCAGTCTGTGCCCGTCACTGAACGCCGTGGTAAAATATGCTTTGCCGTTGGCTGCGTTGCTGTAACTGCTGCCGCTCTTGCATGTCAGGGTATGGGTCCCGCCGCTGTAACTGTAGCTGTATTCATGGATCATCATGTCGGGGTCAAACTTGCCGTCAATGATGTAATTCACCGCTCCGGCATAGTGCTGTTCCAGTGCAGTAATCGCATGTTTCACATGGTTAATGTCCGCCGCTTTAATAATGTATTTGCGCAGGCCGCTGTTCTGGTTCAGGTAATTGCTGGCTTCGGTATACTTGCCGTCTGCCAGGTACTTGGTGTACTGGGCTGCCGCTGCGGCATGGCTGCTGTCCAGGTCGGCATTGTCTTCAAACGTATCAATACCTTCCGGGAACTTTGTATAGGTATCTGCCATTGCTTATCACTCTCCTGTCTCATCTTTTACAGGGTACGGGTAATACGGGTAAAACCTCATCAGCGTCACATCCATCGTTCCCTGCCCCAAGCTCTTATCAATCTTTTTAATAATAAATTGCACGGCTGTCTTGCCGCCCATGTAACGCGGGCAGTATTCAACCTTGGTGTTCACATCCAGCCACGGCACCAGCAGCATCTTCACCGTAATGCTGTCGGTCAATCGCGCCCGCTTCCATAGCTCGTATTCGGCTACATCCAAAATGCCGTCATCTGTGGTGTAATTGTCGTATTCACCGCCGCTCAAAACCACATTGCGCCGTCCAATTCGTTCAATGCTGAACGGGCTGTTCAAAAACTGGTCGTCCTCCTCATACCCTTCAATATCCGGGTTGGCGGTACTCACAACTTCCAAATTCTGGCAGTTCTCGGTTTCTTTCAGCTTGTCCAGCTCTTCCTTGCTTGGTTTTGCATCTTTCAGCATCACCATGGCGTGCGGCTGTACCTGCCCATAAAAATAAAAGCGCCCTTTGCCGCCATTCTCATTCGGGGAATAATCGGCATCGTAGCGCACCACATATTGTACTTTTGGTTTCATGCAGTCCTGCTTGGCCTTTTTGTTGTTACCGGCTTCATCTGTACTGATGGTATACAGGCTCAAAACATCGGTCACAACCGCATCGCTGCTCTCTGTTGCTTTGGCACTGATCTTCATCTGGTACCCTTTGTCAGCATCGTACAGGTCGGCCACATTGTCCGGCGGCGTAAACAAAATCAGCTTCTTACCACTTAATGCCAATCCAACTACGTTTAATGTTATGGTTTTCTTTGTCGTGTCCACCACCAGGTCTGTGCAGCTCACATCTGGGCTTGCCGCAGCACCAAACACCTCTACGCAGTTTCGCACCTCGCTGTAATCCACCGTTGCGTCTTCGCTGATGATCAAATCATTGAACACATCGGCATTCAGCACCAGCGGGTCATCCTCACAGCTTGGGATCTGCTGGCATTTGAACACATCATCCTCAAAAAATATTTCAAACGGGTAATACAAATCCCGCAACTGTGTCAAAATTGTCCACACACTGGTCGCCGCATCAAACTCCTGGTCATAAGGGATCGTTCGGTTCCAATATTCTACAAATACTTTGTTGATCCCCACTTCCTGTAATAGCTCCACCATCGCCCTGCGGATTCCGCCCCCGGCCTTAAACACGGTTTTAATACCTGTCAGCTGTCCGGCCAACGTGTCATTCAGCATTGCTGTCAGGTCCATACAGTTAATGGTCAGGCTCCGGGTCTGCGTGTCATAGTTGTATCCGTTCTGGCTGAACACATATACCCCCTGGCTGTACCAGATAATATCGCCCAGCATCGGGGTCTTCACACCAATGTAAATCCAAACGTACTTGTTCATCCATTCGCTCTCGCTGTACTGGCTGATCGCATGTTTTTCGTCCAACACAATGGTCGAAGTGTACGTTCGCCGGATGTCCGCATCTGCATCTACGGAAATTCTTCCCTCGGTCGTAATGCCCTGCAAACTGTCAATCGTCTTCATCCGGTCGTTCAGCAGGTCAATGCGGGTGTACAGCTCAATGTTATGGGAGTATAAGGTTCGTATGTCTTCTGTGCTTGGCACATACATCGCGCATCAACTCCCTTCAATATCTTCTGCAATAAACCCGTTGCGGTACAAATCGGTGCTGCTCTCCAAGCTGCCAATCTCCACAAAATCAAACGCCACGGCAACCTTGTCATAATGGTCACTGTAGCTGATACTCGGCTGGTTAATAATGTTCGCCATCCAGCTGCGTCCGTCAAACAGCTTCAAAATCTTCGGCTTCTTGTTGGTACACCAGTCCACAAACTGCTTGCGGTACCGGGCACCACCATCCCCGTCATAATCATCCGTGTCAAAACTGTATTTCAGCACAGTGGCCGTAAAATTACCCTGCTCATAGTTCAGGTCGCTACCGTAAATCACATACGGGTAACGGCTGCTCATAGTTTCCACCACACTGTTTGGTTGTGTTCTGGTCGTGCTGGTCACGCTGGCATCAAATAACAGGTGGTAACTAATGTCTCCGTCCGTCAGCACCGCACCGTCAAAGCTGCTCAAAATCTTGTTCGTGAACATGTCCTGCTCAGCATCGTCAATAATCGGCACAAACGCATACTCATACTCGGTGTTGCGCCCGTCTGCATACCAATCAATGTGTACCCAGTTGTTCAGTTCTTTTTCCCATTCCTTCAGGGTTTCATCATTCACCGGGGTTGGCCGGTGCTTGGTCGCCAGGGTAATCCAGTTATAGGTTCCAACCCGGCGTCGTTTTAACCGCATCTCGCTGATCTGTTCCGCCCGGTAGCGCAGGTTGCCGCCCAGGGTATCACCGTTAAAAGCCGCATAAATGGCCGTCTGGGCCTGCCACCCATTGTCCAGATTGTACTTGCCGTAATCCTTGTCGGCATCGCGGCTTAACAGCAGGTCGTCATAAACACCGTTCTGCAGCTTCAGCACATTCAGCGCCTCATTATAGGGCGGGTATGGCAAAATCGCATTCTGTCCCATCAAAATATCGGCTCCCACAATCATTTCCACACCCCTCCTTTACTCCCAGCGCAGCTCAAACAGGCCGCCCTGGTTTTTCAAATACACCTTAAACCAACCATTTGGCGCACTGGTTTTTACATTGCTCTGCAAACAGTATCCGCCGCATGTCAGTTCTAGGTAATAACATGTTTTCTTTTCGTTCGTCTGGTAGTTGTAGGCATTGCTGCTATAATCGTCCGCAATATCGCGGCGGCACAAAAACAACTTCAAAGCATACGGATCTTCGTCCATTGTCGGCATACTAATCCCGTTACTCCGCTTGTTCCACAGCCCAATCAGCAGCTTGTTCCAGCGGTCGCTTCTCATGTTCAGCCCCAGGGCATAGCTGCTATCCACCACGCTTCCTTCTTCCACATGGCTGCCCTGTACCTTAAATCCGTCTTTGAACGTCATGTCGGCCTTAACCGGATCGGTGTCGTCCACCGTCAGGTCTACTGCCTGGTCCCCGGCCGATCCGCTTACATAGTGGTAGTCATCTTTGTTGTCGTTGCGGTCCTTGCCCTCAATTGTCACAACATAAGATTTCACCCAAATGCAGCCCTCTTCATAATGGTTTTCCAGCGCCACAGCCGCATAGCCGTCACCGCCCACATAGCCAATCAGCAACTCACAAAATCCAGTGTCCAGCTTCATGCCGTGTTGGGTAATGCCCTGTGCTCTGGCGTAATAAGTCGTGTCATTGCGCAGGTTGCTGATAATATACGCCTTGTCCGGCACCCGCAGTGTCTCGCTGCTTTTCACCAGGCTCTTGCTGGCATCATACAGTTCAATCGTATATTCGTTCAGCTCTTCGCCCTGTGTGCTCTCGTATTGTACTGTAAACTCAAAAGCACTGTATTCAATGTTGGTTTTGTCCTTGGTGCTAATTTCTTTGAACTTAAATACCGGTGTCTCTACACAATAAAACAGCAGAATGTCGCTCCATTCGCTCCACGCACCGTCCTGGCCGCACACCCGTACCTTAATGCCAAACGCCGCGCTGCTGTTTGTAATGCTGCTGGCCTTCAAAGTAAACTCGGATCTCTGGGTACTCACCTCACCGCTCTGGTAAGTTGGGCTGCCCAGTTCCTCTGCACTCATGGCATTGGCCCAAATTTGCGCCTCCACCTTGGTAATCACACCAATGTATCGGAACCGGAATGTATAATCTTTTGTCGCATCAAATGCTGATACGGTATATAATGCTGGTTTGCTCATCCTCCCACCACTCCCCTCCCTCTCTGAACAACAAAAGCCGCCCAACCAATCAAAGTCAGGCGGCTATTCTTATTTTTCAATAACGCTATTAGCTTATATTTATTTTACGCTTTCTTCCGGATTATCCTCTGCTGCATCAACCGGTGTTTCCGCGGCCTTTTCTGCCGCAGCCTTCTTAGCCGCTTCCATCTCTTCCTGTATCGCGCTCTTGCGGATATTCTGCACATCACGCAGCAAACTCTCCAAAATCAACTCCACTGCATACGGCGGCAATCCAACCTGGTTCACACCGTCACAAATGTAAGTCTTCAACTGTTCACATTTCAAATTAAAATTTTCCATCATAAAATCTCCTCGTCAAAATTAAACCAAAATGCCGCCAATAAACCGCAGCCCATGCTGTTTTAGCTTTATATCGGTCACATACCCCTGCGCATTTTTTACAAGCTCAATACCATAAATAAACGGTACAGCCTGGGTGTTTGCGTCAAGAGTGGTTACTTCTTTGCTGCCGTCCCAGCCTAAAGTTTGGCCGCCCCAGTTGGTTGTGCCGTCATAAACATAAAAAGATGGAGCTTCTGAACTTGTGCTAAAAAGCTGCATATTTCCTCGTGCCTGAGTTGTGGGAAAATCAATCGTAAATATTTTTTCACTACTATCTGAAGTTACCGCTCCGTAAATAGAACCAATGTGTCCAATACTATCTCCCTCATTAAAATCTATGTCGGAGCAAGTTACAGATCCATCTAGCAAACTTATTTTTCTATTACCAGATGCAGCAGTTCCTTTTATTTCAATTCCACAAGGATTGCCGGTTGTTCCTTCTGCGTAATAAATGTTTACACCAAAGGAAGTCGAAATGCCTTCATGTGGATCAAAGATGATATAATTATTATCATCTCCAAGCTTCATTCGCGCCCAATCTCCAAGATTTTGATTATGATGATTTTTTAATTCAAAAGAAAGGTTGTTGGCAGTATAAACTTCAAGACCATCCGGCGTTAATACTGTTTTAGTTACAACATTAGGAGCAGGATCAGAATGCTCATTTGTGATAGTAAAAGTTCCGTCTGCTAAGTTGTAAACAGAATTTTTATTTTGAGATGTCAACATACCGGTGGCAATATATGAAGCATTAAAATACACATTGCCATCTTCAATAAACATGCCCTGGCTTGCTCCATTATTGGTCAGTCGATTAAAGATATCCTCCTGTGTCAGCTTCTTATCAACCGCATCAATCACTTCGTCCTTGTTCGTGTAATTGTCTTTCTTGCCCCAGTCTCCGGCATCATATGCCTCGCCTTTCGCCTTGGGTTTTCCACAAACAAGCACTTCTGCCCCCGTGTACCACAAATCACCTTCGTCATACGGCGGGTCGGGGTGTTCGTCCTTACTGGCATCTGCCGTAAACACACGCCGCTTTCCATCTGCCGTATCCTGTGCTTTGCTGGCCGCCTCAAGTGCATTGGTTACATCTTTGTCCTGCACCAGTTCCCACTTGTAGCTGCCATCGTCACCTTTCATAAATCGGTATGCTTTGCCTGTCTCAGTGTTATAAAACAGGTCATCCACATGTTTTTCTTTTTCTTCATCTGTCGTCCAGCTCTTAGCCGGCTCGTTATCCAGCGTGGGGTCATAGGCGTAAAAATACTGCTCGGCCTTGCTGTCAATCTGGTCCTGCATATCTTTCGTTACACCATTCACATAATTTTTCATGTCATCTTTGCTGGCGTAACTATCCTTTTTTACCCAGTCGCTGGCATTATATTTGTCACTGGCCGTGCGTGCTACCGTACAAACCAGAATATCATCCCCATTAAACCACAAATCGCCCGTGTCATACGGCGGCTCCGGGTGTTCCCCCTTGCTGGCATCAGCTGTAAATACCTGGCGCTTACCATCTCCGGTGTCTTGTGCCTTGCTTGCGGCTTCCAGCGTATCCAGTGTTTCCTTATCTGTCACTTCTACCCAGCTGCCGGTTTTTGTTTCCTCGTTGTATGTCCACTGCCAGCCTTTCTTGCTGTCGGTGTTATAAAACAAATCGCCGTTGTGCGCTTTCTTTGTGGTGTCGTCTTTCCAACTCATAGCAGGCCAGTTCTCAAGCGTTGGGTCATAGTTATAAAAATACTGTTCAACCTTGCCATCCACCTGTTCCTGCAGCTTGTCAACCTTATTCACATAATCTTTCAGGTCTTCCTCAACCTTGTCCTGCTTCAACAGGTTCCGGTCAATTTCATACGGCTTAATATACAGCCGCTTAAAGTCATTCTGCGGGGCAATCACAGCCACAGCATCGTTCACCTGGAACAGCGCATTACTCGCAATGGTGTATTCCTTGCCAAAAGCCGCCACTACATAGCCGCTGTGGTCATCCAGCACCTTCACAATCGTGCCAACAGCTGTACGGTCAAACTTGGCATTGTTAATCAGTCTCTCGCAATAACGCTTCACCTCTTTTGCCAGGTCTTTCAGCCCCGCAATGGCATCATCCAATGTGTTCTTCGCCATAGCTTTTCCTCCAAAATAAAAAAGCCGGGCAGCCACATAGGCCACCCGGTATATCGTCATCGGTATTATCGCTTAAACCAATATTTCTTTACATCTGATTTTTCATCATAACAAAGCTCAATGTATTTAATTTCTCCTCTGGGAATCATAACAATTCGGTCATCCATTGTTGTAAGGACATTACCCTCTTTATCTAAAACATCATATCCAGATAAAAGTAATACGTTCTTTTTATCATCCATTCCAACATAAGAACCACTAAAATCGTTCTCGCAGCCTGTATAGACTACCATATTGGTTCCACGTTTATAGTCAATAATATCTTCCCACACGCTATCGCTTGGTGACCATTTGAACAGCTTATGCAATACTTGCTTAATTTTCACGTTCCTGCGCAGAACAGAAAGAACGGCACCAAGAACACAGGCCACAATGTACTGTAACTTCTTGGTTGGTACCACCTGCATAAGCAGAAAACTAATTACCACAGAATAAACCAGGTAATGTTGAGGCAACTGTTTGTCAAGCAGCCGGTTATAAATCCATAACATCAATAAACCAGGCACCACATACTGCAAAATAGCAGGAATCATGGCAACTAGCTCGTTTAAGTATTGTGTTATTTCCATCACTTATTTTCCTTTTTGTCCTCTGCTTTTTTCCAAGAGGAGCTATTTTTATTATTCTTGGCTTCCGGGTTAAACGTAAACTCCGTGTTCGGCTTGTTTTGGCTCTCAGTCTTTGCCATTGGTACAACACTTCCTGCTTTATTATAATAGGGTCATTATACCATATCGCATAACCCAACTCCAAGCAGATTTTCAAACAATAAAAAGCACCGAGAAGTAATTGCTCCCCGGTGTATCGTCATTTATTCAACTTTTTCGTTTTCATGACTATCTCTAAAGTCTATCGGCTCACTCGTAGGCGGATACCGAAAAGTAAACACATATTTGTCATTGTAATGGGTAAACGCGAATTCACCCTTTCCTAAAATATCCATTCCGATTAAAACATCTTCATCGTTACTACCGGTAATAAATTCAGGCATAAAGCGTTCAGCAGCTTTCATCCGGTGCTCAATAACAAGCCCGGCACGGTACACTTTTACACCTTCCTGCCTACCAGCGGCAGTGTTCGCATCACTAAGTAATACAGGTTTTAGCTCTGCCTTTTCTGCCAACCGTTTAGAAATACTGGTATATGTCGCCCCAGTGTCAACAACCGCTCTTACAGGATATGTTTTGCCATTAGCCAAAACTTCTACATTCAGAACAATACTATTTTGCTCCAACTCTTTTATTGCGGTAAACGGCGGCATAACTACACATCCTTAAAAAAAGCATTTTCGTTGCCGATAATAAGGATAATTTCCAAAACACGGTTGAGTTAAACAATTTTCGTCGCCAAGTATCGGCATTGCTGCCACTGCACAATCTAACCAAGTGTCACCTGTGCAAACAATGGCCTGATTTTTAATTGTAACCCAGCAGTTATATCTCTTTTTTAGCTCTGCAAAATTAGCCTTATACCATTCCCAGTCTTTTTGCAAAGCCTTATCCTCAAACACCGGTTTTTCACATGATACCACAGTCTGCATTCAAATTCAACCTCGCAATCTTACTGGTTTTCAACTTTCTACCTTATTATATAAGGGACCTAACCGCTGATTCCTCTCGGTTGGTTTCCCTCTGTCCTGTTTGTAATTACCGCTTGCTGAACTCCTGCGCCATAATGGAGCCAATGTTCTGGTGCAAAATGCGGCCGAAATTCTCAACGTCATTCACACCGTTCATCACAATGTTAATGTCGCCAATGTGTACGCCGCTGCTGCCAGCACTGGCCAACTCAGCGTTCACATTCCCCATCCGCTTCAAAATAGCACTCTCCACAAAAGCTTCCGGGTTAATTGCCGCGCTAAACAGCCGGCGGGTCAGGTTTCCCGGCACAACGCCGTCTCCAACCTCCAGGCTGGTATAGCGCCCGGCTTCCGGCTGCCGTACAACAATCTCAGGCCCAGCCTCATCAACACGCGCACGTTCAAAGGCCGCAACGTTCATAATGCCGGTTGCATGGCTGGATGTACTGCTGGATTTTGTCGTTTTCACTTCGGCTTGGGCAGCCTTCTTTTCCTTATCCAGCTCATCGCTCTTGGTTTGGTACTCTTCCTCAACAACCTCAATCTTCAAACTCAAATCATTGATCTCAGCAGTTTTTTCTTCAATCTGCCGCAAAATATCAATGTAGTGGTTCTTAAAGTTGTCAAGCACATCCGTCCGCTGTCCCAGAATCTTCTCTTCCCAGTCCGCCCCAAGCCGTGCCACCGTGTTAATCCGGTTTTGCTCCGTCTCGTAAGCATCTGCAACCTCTTCCCATTTGCTCTTGTAGTCTTCCAGCTGGTCAATCAGCTTCTGGTTTTCCTTAATCTGGTTTTCCACATGGTCAGTGTTGCTCATGTTGTTCATGTAATCAGTTGTGATCTTATCAATCATCGCCTGATCCATGTTCAAGATCATCTGGTCTGCATTAGCGCCGTACAGCTGCCGCAAAATCGCAACGTTTTTACTGTTGGTGTATTCGTTCTGGCCTTCACTCAGCTTATCTTTGTATTCATCATAAGCGTCAATCTTGTCTTGCAGTTCCTGCTTCTTGTCTTCCAGTTCTTTTTCAAGCGCGGCCTTCTGGTCCTCAAGGGCTTTCTTGGCGTCCTCTTGCTCTTTTTCGCGCAGGGCATCATTGTAGTCCTCTTCGGTGCTCTTAACCTCGCTCTCGTCAGCCTCCCAAACAAAGCCTTTGCCTTCACGATATACACGCACGCTGCGGTTCGCTTTGGCTGCATCCATGGCCGCCTTTTTGCGGGCAAGCTCAATCGCCTTTTCCTGGGCATCGTTGGTTTCGTTCAGCTTATCCAGCTCATCCTGCAAAGCGTCAATCCGCGGCTGGTAGCTGTCGTCCAGCGCCTCCTGCTCCTTCTGCAAAGCTTTCGTCCGCTTTTCAATCAGGTAGGTAGCGCCGTTCATAGCGGCATCAAGGTTGTTTTTCTCATCTTCCAGCTGTTCTTTCAGGTCGTCCCACTGGTGTTCCAGTCGGTCAATCTCTTTGTCAATCCTAGCTGTTATGGTTTTAACAATCCCGTCAAGTGTCTTTTGCTCGCTTTCCAGGCTGTCCTTAATGCTCTCCAGCTCTTTCTTCTGCTTTTCCAGCGCTTTTTTCTGTGCCTCATAGGCTTCTTTTACAGCATCTGCTTCCGCTTCAATCCGTTCAAGGTTTTTCTGTGCTGCCTCAGTCGCCGTCGCAGTAGCAGCAGCCGCTTTTGCATTTTTCTGGAACGTTGTACTTGTGGCCGGATTGTTTTTTGGAATGTAACCACCGCCGGTAATCGTTCCAACGCCTTGATTGTAAGCGTTGCCCTCCGCCATGGCCATTCCGCGTGCGCCCACAAAGCCATTTTTCAGCAGTTCTTCGCTCTTTTGGTGGTCAAACACAATCGCGTCTTTGGGTAAGTTCACAAACTCAGCACCATGCTCGCCAACCGTGTACCACTTGCCGCTGTGCGGGTTTACTACCACTTCATAACCAAGCTCGCCAACCAGTGCTCGTTCAGCTCTAGCTAGTCCGCCATTAGTACCAGCCGCATTGGCGCTTCCAGTACCAGTTGTTCCTGTTGTGATCCGTTCGGCATAGCTTTTGGGCACGCTGGGCACAGGAGCTGTAATGGTTGTCTCGCTTATCTGGTTCATCAGGTCCCTAACGGTACCCAGTTTTGTCAATGCTTCGGTGGTATTTAGATCCAAAGTGTACGGGGCTAGGAGCATATTAGCGATATCAGTAACGGTATCCTTCGTTTGACTCAGCTTATCTTCGCTGTCATCCGTTTCAACGTTCAAGATCTTGGCATCTTTCAGCGTCTGGGCAATCTCTTCTGTGCTCTTACCGGCATCTTCCAGCCCCTGGGCATACACCTGGATCTCAACCTCAGTCGGTGCGCCCAGTTTTTCTTTCTGGGTATTCAAGTCGGCCAGCTTATCCTGGGCAGCTTCCAGCTCTGTCGCAACACTAAAATCACCGCTGTTAAATTTCTGGGTCAGATCATCAACAGTCTTTTCAGCCTCCGAAGCATCGATCCACAGCTGTACACGGCCATTCTTGTTCAGGTTGTCTGCGGCTTTATCAAGCGCACTCTGTAGTTCATCGGCTTGTCCGTCAAATGTGCTCCCCTGACTGTTCATCTGATCAACAGCATCTTTGGCTTTCTCATAAGCGTCAACCAGTGCGTCTACATCAGTGTTATCAATGTTTCCCTTGATGTTTTCGATTTTCTCATTAACTTCTTTGAGCTGGTCATTCCATTCTTTGTAACTGTCAGAATCAGGTTTAACGCTGTCCATTTTTTCCTGCAGCTCGTCAGCCTGCATTTCAAGGCTTGTCAGTGTCTCACCAAAGAACGCATCATCCCAGTTAAAGTCAAATCCGTATTCCTGTAGCTCGCCAAAAATAGCCCGCACCATATCTGGTGTCAGCTTCAGGGCGTCACAAAAATCGTCAATGGTCTTTTTGCCCGCAATGGTCACATAACCGCTGCTGTCCTCTTCCATTAAGCCGGCCTTAACAGCATCATTCAAAAAGTTGGTAACGCCCTTGCTGTCATCAGTCAGGTACTTTTTCAGTGTGTCAACATATTGCTGTACGGCATTTTCGTCAACACTTTTCGGCACCAAAAACTCAACAGCAGCCTTATATTTCTGCGTGCCGATCTTACCGCTCTCCAGCGCGTCCTTGATCGCATCGTAAGCCTGGATTGCATCGTCATACATGGTGCCGGCTTCCGTAGCGTTCTGGGCATTCAGCCAATCTTGATAAGCCCCACTCGCCTGCATCAGCTGACTGTACAACACCTCATAGTTCTGGCACTGTTCCCGCAGTTTCTTGTTTTCCTGCTCACGGTTGCTGATGGCTTCTTTCAGCGTGCTCTGCTGCTCTTCGCTCAGGTTGTTGTTCTTTTTTAGCTCGTCATTCAGGCGGCTCAATTCTTGCTTGTTCTCGGCATATTTCAGCTGGGCCTGGCTTCTTGCAACTCGGACTGTGGCTTTTGCTTCCTCAATTTTCTTGTCGGTCAGCTTCTTGGCCTTTTCCGTGTTGATCTGCATCGTGCCGTTCACATATTTCAGGCAGTCTGCGTAATCCTTGTCCGCATCTGTCAGCGCCTTAAAGTTTTCGGCCGTCACGCCAACGCCGGTGGTCTGCGCCTGCAAGGCGGCTGTCACAGCAGAAATTGTCGTGGTAACATTTTTTACAGCAGTATCCGCATCAATGGTAACACTGTTAGCTTCTACGCCAGCCTGGCTGAACGATTTAAGCTCAGTAATAACATCCTCAACGGCAAACCCAGCGTCCTGCATATACTTGATAAATTCTGCCAACAGGTCAAGATCAATACCACTAGAAAAAAGATTCCTGAAAGATTCATTATCAGCTATGTTAAAAAGCGCCCCCAGTGAGACACCAGCTGCATCTGCTTTGTCTTTAGCATCTTTCAACGCCTGACTATAATCGTCAAATTCGCTTGTAACACCAAAAAACTTTTTCGCTATATCCAGCATCTCACCCAAGGATTTACCGGAATTTTCAGCCTGTGTATTTAGGGCAATCAGCGCTTTGCCAGCACCTTCAGGGTCTTCTTTCAGCTTACTTACAACATCCGCATACTTGCTGTCATTAAAGTTCTGCTCAAACCAACTGGCAGGGTCAGTTTTCATATAATTATACTTCAGCGCATCCTCAATCTGGTTATAGATTTTTTTCTGCGTCGAAGTTAAGTTATCAAAACCAACAAGGTCTAAGGTTTCCTTATAGGTTTCAAGGTCATCGGCTTGGTCAAGGATTCCCTGATTGATCTTTTCAAGCTGGGTCTGGTACAATTCAGCCTGTTTCAGCCACGTCTGTTCCTCATCAGGTGTTGCAGCCACTGCTGCCATTTGATTGTATTTATCAATCTTGTCATTCAGATAATCAATAGCAGCGGAATATTCGCGGATATCATTGGAACGCTCAAGAATCTTATCACCAAACTCATCCGGGCGAATACTATCAAACAGCCCTTTGTAATTTATAAAGTCTGTTGGCCCTTTTTTGTCAAGGTCAAACCCATCACCAAAATAATCCTCGCCATAATTTTCATTGAAGGAATTGACAGCATCATTTACGGCTTCTTTGGCCTGCATTTCAGCCAGATGTTCTTTTAGCTCAATCTGCCGCTCAAGCCTAGTGTTCGCCGTTTCCAGCTTCTCAAGCTCTTGCTGGTCGGTATAGGTAATAACATCCTGGCTATTGATCTCAGCCATCCGTTCCTTGTTCTGCTCCAGCTCATCGTTCAAAGACTTGATCTCATCAGTCGTGTCCTGGTACGCCTTTTTGCTATTCTCCATTTTTTCTTTGGCGATCTCAGCACGGTTGATATAATCCTTAATGGCGTTTACGACTAATCTAAATCCTTCAGTAATAGCCCAAATGGCCGCGGCCTGAGCAGCAGTTGTCAACATCTGCAGGCCAATACCTTTAAGGGCGTTTGTCAGTTTGCTTGCGCCAGTTACAGAACTAAAAAAGTTTTGTACAGAGATACTAGCATCGTCTGTATGGTTTACAAAGTCTTGGAGAATTACGGAAGAGTTTGTAAGAGTAGCGTTAAAAGCAGCGCCTTTATCTTTTTTTGTTGGATCTTGAGCGTTATATACCTTCATGAATTTCTGTAAAGCTTCGGTATCCGCATTCAAGTCTTTGACAAAGTCATAATCTTTATTAAAGTTTCCTGCCAGCCAAGAAAGTACGGTACCTTTCTTTGTGGCTCCAAGGTTGTTTGCTTCCTTAAAAGCCTGAACTAAATCATTAAGTGATTCTTTCCACTGCTTACCATTAACAGTTACAAAAGCGCCAGTATTTAAGTCTTGTCCCGTCCCTACCAAATTAAACAGATTCAAAATCTAGTTGTTCCGTTAATTACTGTGTGATATAATTAACGTAAGGTTATAAAATATAAGGAGGACGAAAGCGTGAATTCTTATAAAAATTATATATGCTTAGTTTGTGGCCGCTTTTTAACACTTGAAGACGAAAATCCTAAATGTGATTTTTGCAAGAGCTCCAATTTACTTTATGATTCTCCTGAAATTCAGAAAGCTTTTTCGACAAAAACAGATTCTTTATCTCCATTGGAATTCTATGAAAATTTGAATTTAACAAAAGAAGACAATTACAAACTTGAAATTTACTCTAATGATAATGCCAGGCAAAAACAAATTAAACGGAGTGCCGTATACACGGAACTTCTTTACAAAGGGTATCTTTACAACAACCCACTCTTTGATAAAGCAAAGTTTGATATGCGAAACGAATGGGAGTACGAATGTGCAGTTGAATATGAAGCAAGGTGTGCTGAATCTCGTAAGCGCCAAGAAGAAAAGAACAAACCTCGCTGCCCCAAGTGTGGCTGTACCGAGTTCCAGATGGTCCCCCGCAAGTGGTCTCCCCTTACTGGGTTTCTGACTAACAGGGTTGACCGGGTGTGTGTAAAGTGTAAGACGCGGTTCTGAGGATAAGGCGAACTATAAGAAAAAACCAACAGCATAGCCACTGTTGAGTTCTTTACACACCTAATCAATTATCAAACCAAGATTTCTTTACCTTAGAATCTTCAGGGTAAGTCAAGCTCGTATATTCAATTCTGTTCAACGGCACAGTGGCTATACTGCATTCCGGCGTGTCAAACTCGTCTCCTGTCGCATTATAGAGCTTGTAATCCTTTACAATTACTCCCATGGCATCTTTATCAATTCCAATATATATACCGCTGACAATCCATTTATCAGTTTTAACGTAAATATAGGTGCCCTTTTCGTAGTCTATCACATCGTAAAAAACAGTTTTACTGGACGAAAAGGATATCGTTTTTTTGAAAAGATTTTTTACCCAGGTGGTACGGCTCAAGACATACACAATAAGAGCTGCTACAACTGCAATTACAAAATCCCATACCACATTATTAACACAAAGAACAAGAATAAAGCTAACTACAACAGAACACATAATATAATGTTCTGGTAGTTTTTTGTCATGCAATCGCGTATAAATCCATAAAAATATAAACCCTGGCGCAATGTATTTAAGTACCAAAGGCACGGCTTCAATATAACTAATTATATCCGTTGCTGTCAATTAGCATCACCCCTTATCATTTTTTGGTTTTGGCGGCTTCTGGATATCCTCTTTTCGTGTTCCTTTATTCTTAGGAACATAAGTGAATTGCTGGCGGCGGATCTCTTCTTGTTTCTTTTCAAGCTCAGTCATTATACAACCACTCCTTATTGATTGTTGGAATAATTATATAATAGCATAGGTGTGTAGTTAATACAACATTAAACCGGTATTACCGAACTATAACAGACATTAACATATACGACATTCCTATGGTCGCAAAGAAACATAAAATAGCTAAAGCGAAATCTCCACCGTCCATAAAGCTCACCTCATAAAAGGAATAAATCATGACACCTGACGAAAATCTACAGGAGCTTCAGACTCAAAATACAGAATCTCCTGCACCTCAAAAACATAGGCTACCTACTATCCGTTCTGCCATTCCTGCTGTTCTTATAAATATTACAACGCTTGCTATCGCCGCTCTTTGTTTCTTTGGTTGGTATGATAACCAAAAGCCTATTCTAATTCAATCGGGGTACGATCAAGGCTACTCCGAAGGATACGACATAGGACATCAGGACGGTTATGACGCCGGTAACTCCTATGGTTATGATAAAGGCAAGTCAGACGGCTATGATGCTGGTTATAGTGCCGGTAAAAAGAAAGCCTATACTTCCGCATACGAAGACGGGAAAACGGCAGGATATAATCAAGGCTATTCCATTGGAGAACAACATGGCAAGGAAGAAGCCAGCAAAGAATCATATAACGAAGGATATGAGGCTGGCAAAAAAGACGGATACAACAGCGGTTACTCTGCTGGTCAATCATCGGTTCAATCTTACTCTGCTCCCACTTCTTCTGAAACAACAAATTCAGCATCTGTGATTACCGATAGTTACACAGTCTATGTTACCAAAACAGGCTCTAAATATCATCGTGCAGGTTGTTCCTATCTTCGTAAAAGCAGTATGGCTATGGATCTATCAGAAGCACGAAAATACTACACGCCATGTAGCCGTTGTAACCCTCCGTCTTAAATTTTGAAGATTGACGATAAGCCTTCCTTTAGTTCTTCAAAAAACTGTTCAACATCCTGTGTGTTGTTATTGGCGTTTTCCTGCCCCTGTAATTCTTTAATTAGCGCCGCAATCTCTTTGGCGTTGCCCGTAATCTGAATTGGCATAAACATTTCTCTGGTACTTTTGCGATTGTTTAGATTAACGTTCGGTTTATATGTAGCACCCATAATCATCCCTCCGTTCCTTGATTTTTGGGGCAATTAAAACAGCCGCCGTTATAAATTCCCATCATCGCAAACTTGTCCATCTGCTCCGCTTGGTTTGCCGTCAATCTTTTGCAGTTGATTGCTACTGCCCGCATAACATATTCGCACTTATAAATCATCGTATCCTGTTCAGCACTGTACTCTCGTTCAAACAAAACCTTGCGCTGGCAAGGCTTCAAAATACCTTCCATAAATGCCATAAAAATTTCCTCAATTTCCTATTATCTCCATTAGGAGGTGTTTTATAATGTCAAACATACAAGGAACACATATTTGCACTTATTGCGGGCAGACGATTCATTGGTATCTTCCATCAAAAAATCGCTATGCGTCAACAGGGACTTATCAATTGTTTACGACGCCAAGCGTCGATAAAGATAGTGTTCCTGTAAAAGAGGACATAGACCCAGACACCTGTGAACTTATTTACTCATATGATTGTCCTCTTTGTGGTCAGTACAATTCTTTCCCTCGCACTTGCAACAACAGCTCTGAATAAACGCATCTAAAACTTTCTTTTCAGAATTGTAATCCATGTCCTTATAAGCTATGTCGCTACAATCAATTAAAATTATGTGTTTTTCTTTCCCGTCATCACAGCAATAACACAACTCGTCTTGTTTTACGTCATATGTACGGTTAAACAACAATTCTTTTTGGCACTGTCTCAATAAATCATTTGGTTCCATAAAATTGCCTCTCAAAAATACCAAAAGCCCCGGCCATTAAAGGCCAGGGCTTGTTTTTATTATGTATTACATGTTTGTAAAATCGATCGTTCCGTGTGCGGGGTATTCAAACGATATTCGCATCGCGCCATTGTAATTAGTTACAGCCAAGCTTCCCTGAGAAATAATATCCATCCCAATCAAAAAATCAAAGCCGTCTCCGTTATTTGTAAAGAGTGAAGCCTGGATGTCAGAGAAAACAACATTATTCTGCAGCGTAAGAGAAATATTATATCTTTGTGCGACAATTTTACCATTCGCCGTATGGTATTCCTTACCTTTGATCGGAACAACATTTAACTTATTTACAACAGTTTCAGTTATTCCGCTGTCAACAGAACCAGTATCAATCAGTCCCCATCCCTCATAGTACTCCCCATTAGCCTCCGCCTTTACGCGAATAAACAATGCTGTAGATGTTACACCATAAGGGACAGTAAAGGAACTCATTTATATCTCACCTGTTGATCATATATTCTTCCCCATTTTTCCAGGTTAATGGGAACCCTGTACCATACAGCTGGATGTCGCTTTGAGTTGTCTGGATCGATATAATCATCGCGTCCAGCATACACAATGGTTTCATCTTTTACTTCAACAGTTAATCCATCATAGTTTTCAAAAAGCCATTGTTTATGCTCTTCAATCCACCTATGATTTTTATACTGTTTGTATCTGTAAATTACCTTATCAATTATACCATTCAACCACTTCACTTTCAACTCATCTCCTCAAAAACCGCCTTCGTAAATCTTTTATAACCTTCTTACGGCTTTCCCGTAATGTTCTGACTGTCTTTCTTCCCGTCTGGTTCTCACCATGGAATAGGGCTACCCATACAGTCGATGAACCAAAACACCAAAGTTCACACATCTTCTTCTGCGCACATTCCTGCACGCGGTATCTTGGCTGCTGATTAAGCATTATTTACGCGGGTTAGCACCGCAATTATATGAACTGACATAAAATATTAAAAGCCCGCTATCATGTTGATAACGGGTAGGTTTACCGCAGGTGCCGTCCTGCGGTTATTCTTTTGTAAAATCAAGACTGCGTTTGGAAGGATAAGCAATGGTAAATTCTGTTCCATCGTTTTTGTTTGTAATTGCAAAATCGCATTTAGACAATATATCCATACCCAATATCATTTGCTCATTTGCGGTAGGGGTTTCTGTTTCATCTTCGCTCTCTAGCTGAGGAAGTCCTACAACCATTACATCGTTAAGCTGAATTTGATCCTCTATAATCATATTACAGATATAAAAATTGCAAACATAGCTTTTATTTACCGCATTCATTTTTTGATATCCGCTGGGCACCAGATCAAGAAACTTTACAACATTGTACGGAATAGATGTGTTTGTACACCCAGTGTCAATCATTGCAATGACTTGTTTGCTTTTCTCGTTTGCTACGATAGTCACAATTACTTTTAAGACATTGTGTGGACAATTATATCTTTTTGTAAATGACGACTGTTTATCAGAGGCGGAAAAATCCTCAATCGTATTTTCCTGTTTGGTTAATTTTTGCATATATTTATTGATGCAATTCACAACAGACCGAATCATTATATCTCCCAAATTTATCTAATGGCATCCATGTTACAAAAGGTGCCCAAGCGATAACTTGTTTGTTCAGCACCAAAACCCACCCACTGCCATACTTTGCAGTTAGCTCTTTCATGTGTTCATCGGCCCACAAAGCATTTGCCTGGGCTTCTTCGCTCCACTCTACCATATTTCCTTTATTTGGATCAATCATATCACACCACACCCTTCAAATCAATCCCTTGTTCTGTTTTTGGCACCGCACAGAACTGGCGGTCTTTAATATCTTATGTCAATTCATATAATCGCGGCTTTTCTCTCAGCATACCGCATCCGCATACTTGTTTCTGCCTTTCGGCTCCATAGTGTTCCGTTGCCGGCTCACTATGGCTATGCGGCTCTTAGCCTTTCCCAGCAATTTGGGTATTTAATTACCAACCAAGGCGCGTCCTATGCAGCTATCCCTTCTGCATAAGCGAGCATTTGAATACTGCCCTTGGTCTTCGCATTTGAAAGCGACAAAAACGCACTCAACGCTGCTGTCGCTGTAGGTATAACACCAGAAAATTTAATGAATCCATCTGAAGCATCCAGTAAGGCCGTTCCAAGGCTGATAACGCCTTTAACCAGCCCGCTGTTCAGCAGATCAGTAGAGATCTCCTGGAACGTAGCTTCGAAAATCTTCAGTCGTCCTTCAACAGAATCCAGCACCCGCTCATTTTCAGTCATAGCGCTGCCACTACTGTTCAAGGATGTCTGTAGCACATCTGCGGCCTGGCTTGCCTGGCTCAACAATGCAGCCACACCATTTGCGCGGTTCTTACCGGCCAACAGCTCAAGCAAGGCAGCCTGGTCAACATCGCTCATCTTGCTATATACTTTGGCAATGCCCTGAATAATATCATAGGTACTCTTAAAGTCTCCGCTCTTGGTCAGGATATCAAATCCGCCCTTGCCGTCAACATTGGTCAGACCCATAATATCAGCACGCAGTTTGGACGTACTGGTTGCAACAGTATCGGTTTCCTCGCCCATCTGTTCCAGTTCGGTCGTTGCGCCACGGATTCTCAAAGCCAGCACTTTCAGCGTACTGCCGGTCGTTTCAGCGTTTTGGACAACACTGTTCATGGCCGTGCCAAGTGCAATCGTCTGGTCAAGGGTGTTTCCTGCGGCCTCCATGGCCGATGCAGAGCGCTGCAAGATATCGCCCAAATCGCCAGAAGAAACAGCATAATTGTTGGATACGTTGTTCAGCTTGTCCACCAGGCTGATTGCATCGTTCGCCTGGATATTGAATGCTTTCATCGTGCCAACAATATTTTCAGTGGCCTTATCAAAGCTATCAAGGTCATCGCCAACGTTATAATAAATTGCGCTTACATCAGCCAGCTTTGTCGCATCGCTCAGGCTGTAGCCCAGTCGTGCATAATCCGCCGTTGCATTCACAATACTGCTAACATCCGTACCAATATTCTTTGCGCGAGCACCAGCCTCGGTTAAAAAGCTCTGGTATGTACTGTCTGTCTCGTTTGTAACCTTTTTCAGCTCTGTCATGGCAGTATCAATGTCCACAACATTCTGGTAGATTTGCTGCAAACTTCCCTGCAATAAGTGCAGTGCGCCCATAGCAATGGCCGTGCTGAAATGCTGGCCAAACAAGTCGCTGAATACTTGCCCAACTGTCTTACCCTCAAGCCCAAGTTCCTGTACTTTTGCTTTCAACCCGGCAACTTTTTGAGCAGTGCTATCCAGTGTTGTTTCCATCAAGTCCCGATTACCGGAACGCGCCGCAGTTTTAAGCTCATCAACAATGTTGTTGTAAGTGGCCATTAACTCAGGGTTTTTCTGGATCTGTTTATTGATCTCAACGTACCGTCTCAAAGTGTACAGCAAGTTGTTCAGGCGCTTTTGTAAACTTTCTACGCTCTGCGTATTTTTGGCAGTTAGGTTACTGCTGCGCATCGCGTTTGTGGTATTGCGGATTTGGATGCCAAGTGCTGCAAAAAGCGAGGACAGAGATTTTACATTGATTTCTGTTTTTTTTAACTGCTTATCATACGTACTAAATACGTCTAAGAGATCTTGATAATTGGCTGTGCCAAGTTCTGAATTAGTGTATACATTTGAAAGATCTGTCTGCAGAGCACTGAGCATACTGTAAGTGTTATCTGTCTTAAAATCTTTTACCCCCGCCTTGGCGAGATTTTCTTCAAGCGTCTTTATATAATCATTAAGCTGCTTTAGTTTATCCGGCAAAGAATCAAAAGCATTGTCAGAAATTTTATCTGCAGTATCAAGGGCAGTTTTATATTGAGACAATGCTTCTGAAACCCGTCTTAAAGCTGCTTCATAATTTTTTAAGTTTTGATCATTAAATTTATCATCTAACGCATCTTTAGTATTTTCAAGGTTAGTAAATTCCGAGATCACCGAAGTTCTAACAGAACTATCAATCAAACTACTTTTCCCGTTCCCAACATCATTGGCCCAACGTTGTTCTAACAATGTAGATTTTTGAAAAATGCTGTTGTAATTCTCGTTGACTTTATCCACAGAAGACATTGCTTTTGAAAGACTGGCAATCTCATTTTTAAGTTTACGTATTGCTTCTTCTGCTGTTTGTAAACTCTTATCGCTTAATTCTTTAGCAAATTCTGCTTGAGCAGTTGTTGCTTCTCCTAGTGTTTTAGTTAAACTTTCAAGACTACTCTTCAGTCCTTGATATTTAGAAGCCTTTTCCGTTATCTCACTAACATCATATCCAGCTTTTCGTAGCTGAGAATCCAGAGTTTTTGCAATCCCCGCATTCGGATTTCTTGTGCTCCCCTTAACACCTGCAGCACTCGCAGCACTGATCGTTGCCCGAACATTTGATAATTTGCTAACAATCGAGGTTACTTTCGTTTCAACCGTGTCCAGCTGCTTTAGCGCCCCGCTCATATCAAACAGCTGTACATTTTCTCCCACACTGCTTTGGATATTTTTCAGCTGGTTGGTAATTTTTGTAATATCAGCTGGGTCAATCTCAAGGTGTGTGGTAATATTACTTGTAAGGTTTTTAATCTTATTCGCCAGTTCACTCTCGTTGGCTAGTTCCGCTTTAACCTTCAGTTTATTCTTTTTTGCAATCTCATTCAGTTTCCCCTGCACACCACCGCCGTCAGGTTCCACCTTTAACTTAATACTTAAATCTTCCGCCATATACTTTCCCCCTTACGGTTCGGCTCAAGCCTTCAAAGGCCGATTTCTTTTTTTCAAATCAGCCGCTCAAGACAAGAGCCGAAGCTCTCGTCGCGTTAGTTATCAGGGAACTGCTCTTTTATGGCTTTCACAATCTCTCCATGTACGGCGCTGTTCCCATCTGCGATTTCTTTTGCCGTGTTTGCCACAAACGGGCGTGGGTGCAAATAGGCCGCATCAGGTGGCGAACCCCAAATGTTTTTCACATCGCCCTTCTCCACCATCTCAGCAAGCGGTGTATTGGTGCCGGTTTTGTATTGCCCACCAACGGCTGATTCATTCGGCACACCAATATCCTTTACCGTAAGCACATGTTCTCTTACGCTGCTCACCACGCTGCTGTCGGCTTCCAATGCCCCTTCGCCCTGGCCGCGGCGCTTATATACTTTCGGCTGGTATACATCCAGTACATCTTCCTGGATATGCTTCTTCAAACAATTCTCCACAGCCGTTTTCGCCCCGCCATTCAGTGCCAGGTTAATTCGCCGCTGCAGTTCCAGTTCCAGCCCTTTCTGTGTGCTTACCGTCTTGGCCATTTAACTCTCCTTGCCGTTCACAACCTCAATCTTCACGGGCGGCTTCTTTGCGGGCTGCTCTCCTTCACGCACTTTCTTTACCAGATCAGCCAAAAATTCCTGGTCTCCCAGCTGGCTCAAATTCCCTGCAATTTCTGCAAAGGCGTCTGCAATCCGGTCAAGCGGGTCCGGGTGGTTGATCGCATCAAATACCTTCATGTATTTTTCTTTCCGGTCTTTCATCTCGGCTTCACATGCCTCATAAAGTCCCGCTGTAATCACCGCAATATCCGGGTCTTCCACAATCTCAATGCCCTGTCGGCTGTAAACAAAGTCGCACATCTCATCTGTGTCCATCTTGTCCAGCTCTGCTTCCGGGGCAAAAAAGGTAATCACCGCAATGCGCCAAGCATAATCAAACAACGCGTAATACTGCTTGCCGTCCTTCTCGCACATGTCGCAAACAAAATCCACAAACCGGATTCTGTCGCCCACACGAATGTTCTTCTTAATTTCCATAAAAAAATACCTCACAAAATAAAAAGCCCCGCCCTTTTCAGGCGGAGCCGTGTTCATGTTCTATTCGGGTACCATGTCTTAATTTTATCCTGCTCAATAAGCTTTTCTGTCGTTTCCTAGCATAATCACAATTTTACAGCGTGTCGTAGTGAACCTCCCCACCTAAGCCTTGCGGTTATAGATGAGGCTTCTCCGTGGATTGTAACCCCACGGTAAGTCTCTGCGTTACCCGAAGGTAGAGATACGGCCCAAACTTAGCTCACAACGCCTGACGGCATTGGCCACCACATAAGGGTTAGTCTCCCGCAAAGTTGTCACAACACAGTACATCTACATCAGGCAGTTACTTCGGGTTGAATCTCTTTTGGAGTGTTCAAAAAGTCATGCAGCTGTCTGAGAGAATGTAAAGTGCATTGGGTTCTGCGCTCAATGTCAGGAACTTTGGCCTTACATTGAGACCATGCCTTTTTTGACATGGGTTTTGTTACCTCGCGGATAAAATAGCGTGCGCCGATATTGTAGCACGCATTCAAATCCGCATTGTATTGTTTGCTGCTTGCAAAAGTAGCAAGGGAATGGTTATCTGGTGCGCGTTTTACTTTGCCGCTGCCGTCATACGCAAGTTTGCTGGTTCCCCAAGCGCAGATGTGCGAAATGCGGATACCACAGCGGTGAGCTTTATGCTCTGCAATGTGCTGGATACCATTTTTACGCCACATCTGGATTTTCTGCTTCTTGGACGATGCTTTCTTGCCTTTGAAGTCTAAATGTTCAAAGACAATTACATCGGCAGAATAGAGGACCGCGAATTCTACAACCGCGGCAGCAATCTTTTTGGATAATTCATCATTAACGCGCTTTGCATAGGCCCAAAAGTTATGTGCTTCACGGGACCCATGTAGTCTTTGGAACTTCTTGATGCGGTTAAGCACATGATACAGATGGTCTTTGTCACTTGGGAAGTTGATAAAACTCCTGGCAAGGATAGTTCCATCAGCAGTTATGATGCTGCATACCGCATCGGTATTGAGACCTAAATCGACGGCACAGACGCGCTGCTTATCGATAGGGGTATCACTCAGTTTAACGTTTTCATCGAACGCAAAACGAAGGCTGTATTTGCCAAAATGCTTTTCGAGTATAGGGGCTGACGCACAAGCGTGCATCCAGTATTTGCGCAAGTAAGCAATATCTGTCTTACGCAGCGTGACGGTTGCCCATACCCAGTCGTTTTTATAGAAAACCTTCAAGCGGACAGTATAGTGATTGCTCAAAGCAGTCAGCTCATTTTGGGAGTTCTGCAGTTCAACAGCTTTGCGCTTTGCTTTCTCGATTTTCTTTTCTTCTGCCGTAAGTTCGTCCTTAGGTTTAGGATTTTTTATGACTTTCACTTTTTCGGGTGCGCCGTCCACGAGGAACATATCATCGCGGAAGAATATAGGGAGAGCCTTTCTGTCCACTTGAAGGGTAGGCTGTTTATCCTTTTTGTCGGACACTTCCCAATTTGCCAAGTTGCTGCGATAACTGCTCACCGCACCAATAGCGACCGTAATGGTTGCACGACGCAGATACGACGGATACTTATAGAACAACTTGTCGAAATCAGGATACTTGGCTTCATGGTTTTTGGTGCTATGAACCAGTTTATCAATATAGCGCTGTTGCTCAAGATTACCGGTATCGATGCGTTTAACAGCATTCCAGTTTTCATTGACAACGCCAATCAGATAGGCGAGCGCCTTGCGATAAATACAAACAGTTTCATTGAGATTTACACTACAATTAACGATTCTTACCTGATAGCTAGATGTAATATTCAAAGCACTCACCTCCCTTACGGTTCACTATAATTCTATAATATCCAGTTCGCACAACCTGGCGACACCGTTATCAGAACGGAAAACAATAATTTCTGATTTCTACCCTTAAACACGAGCTAACCCCGCCTAAATTTTACAGCTATAGACGTGGCGTGCGCTCTCCATTATTCGTAATCAATCCACCCACCACGCCGTTTACGGTACACAATCCAGCGCAAATGCTCATCCGGGTACAGGTAATCAAACATCTTCCGCTTCATCAGTGCCACAGTATCCGGGTATCCTTTGGTGTCAATTACCTCTGTCGTGCCATCTTTATACTTCAACCAAAAATCAGCCACATAGTTAATAGCTCGCACCGTCTCTATTCTTCCCCCACGTTCCTTGCGGTACTTTGGCTGTAACTCATAGGGTTTCTGCAGCTGATAGTCCACAATCTCCCCGCTGGAAACCCCCGGCAGCACAACATCCTTGTAATACTTCATCTCAAGTTCAGAGTCAAACACAATCCCGTCATAGGTGCGTTTGCTCTTGTCACGGCTCACATTATACTTGCTTCGTCCGCTTACTTGCACAGCTCAATCTTCCCGTCTGCAATCTTGAACTTGACTGTATCGCCAACAGTATAGCCGTCTTTCACCGGCATCTGGTAGCCGCGCCCATCACATTCAAAACCCATGTAGCCGCGTTCCTTGCTGCAGTACACAACCACGCCCTTCAGCGGGCGCACCTGACGCTTCAGGGTCACTTTGGGCGGGGCAGCAGTTTCAACAGGTTCAATCTTCACGTCGGTAAAACCGCCGGTATTCTTGTCTTCCATGCACGCTACTCCTTTCGCGTTCTAAAAATGGAGGAGCTTTTCGCTCCCCCACGGATCAAACATCACAATTCAAGCCTGTATATAATAAGGTAGGAATTTGCGCTGATCACTCCATAAAGTTCATGTCGTAAATGTCGCCGTCCTGGTTGGCCATGCAGTCAAAGGTAATAGAAACAGTGGTCGGATCACCAGTGTTCTGGAAAGCCAGGCTGAAACTTGCCTGCGGCTGAGCCTTGTAGTAAACCAGCTCGCACTGCACAATCTCGTCGTCCTCGGTCTTGAACGGCATCATACCGTGGATCTCAAAGGCACGCGGGAATGTGTCAGAATCAAACTTGACAGTCTGAACACCATCGTTCTTGTCGTAGAAGTAGTAGGCAATATAGTTCTTGCCGTCCTGCAGGACGGCACCAGTAACCTTCTTGTCATTGGTGGTAAGATCGCTGATCTCAGTACCAGCGTCATCAGAAACAGCAAAAACCTGCACAGTGCCGGCCTTCGGGGTCTCACTCAGCTCAATGCCGTCAGTGGTGGCGGTCAGTACCTCGCGCTTCATAATCTTTGCAACCTTGCCAATGTCCTGGCCGCTCAGCAGGGCAAACAGCTTAACAGGCATGATCTGGGTATCAACTTTCAGAGTGCCTGCACGCTCGCCATCAAAGCCAACACGGTTCGGTGCGCCCTGGCCGCCCTTTGCAAACACGCGGTTTGCGGTAAAGTCAGTGGTGGTCACGTTGGCAAAATCAATGGGCAGAAAAACTTTCTTGGTCTTGTAATCAAGCAGAACCAGATCAGCAACTTCACGGTTCGCCATATTCGGATTTACAGCCATATCTTAATCCTCCATTATTGTTTATCAATCTCCATGTGTTTGTACCATCCGCCAAGGTCGTTCTCGCCACCCCATACGGCATAGTTCATGTCATGGATCTCATTTTGTTTTTTTATGTTCTGACGGTTAAAAGTGTCATGCACCTGGTACACCGTCAAATCATAAATATTCGTATAATTCAGGCTGTTATGGTTTGTCGCCAGCGCAGAGATGATGTTCCCCAACTCCAAATCAGGGTTACTCTTATACCCCTTTCGTTTCGATTTTTCATATTCAGCCTTTTTCTTTTGGAATCGTTCATAAAACTTGCGGGCAGCCTCATTTTTGAACTTCAAGTTCTCCTCCCGCTTCTGGTCTATGTACGCGGTTTGCAGGCAAATGTCGCAAATCTCTGCCCAGTTATCTCGCGTTATGGAACCATCAATCAGGATCTTATCGTCCACTTCGGTTTTATTCACCAGCACAGCATGGTGCGCTTCATCATATTCAAGCGGCGCATCAATAAAAAAGGCCAGTGCGGCAATCATCTCCGCCTGGCTTTCTTTGCTCATACTCAATAAATCAAAGGTGTTTATGGTGGCTTTTTCCTCCTCGCTCAAAGCTTCATACGGGTTCTCTTGCCCTGTTACCTTGGCAATGTCTTCAAACATCGCCTGTGGTGTCAGCAGCAAGGTACTTAGCGCAAACTGATAGCTCATATAGCCGCGCTTGTTAATGTCACTCAGTCGTGGCGAGTGTACTCTGCCCACATTTTTCACCATAAAACCTTCGGGGTTCTGCAATTCATAGTACGGTACTTTCACTTTGCGCCACCCATCTTGCGGTTGAACGCCATCACTTCGTATGTAATGCAGCGGCCATAATAATTATTATTCGGCTTGTATATATCATCGTTCAGTAACCGTACCTTCCCAATTCCAAAATCTTCGCTGCCGTTCAGCAAACGGTCAACATTCATGGCCAACACATCGGCCTTCGTCCCCAGCACGCCGGGGTGTCGGTAACTCTTCATTACCTTCTTATTGCAATAGGCAAAAATGTACAGGTATACTCTGTATGCCGTATCGCTCGGTGCCTTAGCCACCACGGTCTCCATGCACAGGTAGGTGTCCGCCGTCTCATTGATCTCCGGCACATACTCAAACTCATAAATATGTCCGGTACTAATGCTCTTATCGCCCAGTAGCATCTCGTCCGTGTCGGTATCATCGTCCACAGGGCCAAGCAGCAGGTTAATAATGGTGTCGTCCTGTGCCAGCAGGGCGGCTACTTTGTGTTTGTATTCTCCCAGCTCACTCAGGTTCATACGTCCACCACCTTTACTGCAATGCTGTCTGTGCTCTTGCCGTCCGGTGCCACAACCGTCAGTTTCACGGTAGCTCCATTCAGCGCGGCATTATCCTCTGCGCCTACCCGGCAGCTGTCCCCAGTTACCCGGTTCCACTGCACACTGTTGGCAAGGTATACCTTTGTTTCAAGTGTTTTATCATCAACGCTCAGGCTCCAGGTGCATCCCGGCAGCGGCTTGCCATCAATCGTGGCCTTAAAAATCTTGCCACGCCCGCAAATGCGCACTTTGGGTTCGCCCGCGTATTTAATAATCACTTCGCCATCCTCCGGTGCCTGCTTTACCTCCTGGTAATCGCATAGCATCTTTTCGGCGTTATCCTGTTCTTCCACATGCTGGTCCTGTTCAAGGTTCAAAACCAAAAATCCCGTCTGGGCGTCATTCCAGTCGTAGCGTTCTGTCATAGCGTCCACACAGGTCACACGGTAAGTTTTAGGCTTGCCGTTAATCTGCTCCATCATCAGGCGTTTCCCCACATCCAGCAAAGCCGATTCCTCATCATACGGTATTTTCACCTGGAATTCGCGGCTGGAAATGGTCATGTATACATCTTCGTTCAGGTTAGAAAAATACGGTTTGTCCACCACTGCCCACCGGGTAATAATTTCCCCGGTCTCATGGTTCTGCCACTGGATGCTCCGGTTACACAGCTCAATTTTGCCGCGCACGGTTATTTCATCGTCCGCATCGCGCTCTGTAATCAGCCAATGGCTTTTACTAAACAGCATAATTTTTCCAATCTCAAAGTTGTCGCCCGGCATGGTGCGTATAATCTTTTGGTTTGTCACCGTGCTGCTAATAATCATCATGTGGTGGGGTACCCCCTCAATCTCTACCTCTTTATAGGCAGGGGAGTCAGGCCCCATTCTCAGCGTGTCCCGTTTGCTCTTTTCAACCATCCGGTCACGCCGCGTACTTCCGTGCCTGCCAAGCATAGCAGCATATGTCTCATAGTTCATACGCTACCACCTCACTCAGTCAAGCTCGCAATTTCCCCATTGCGGAAAGAGTATAGGTTAATCTCCTTCATCTGCTGTCGCTCTGTCGTGGTCAGCAGGGTCGTCATCTTCTCCAACAGGTTAGCTGGCGAAAACAACGTAAAATCCTTTGTGCTCAATCCGTTCTGCAATGCGTCTGTGTTATAAACATACTGGCGCACAAAATGCACAATCATGCCCAGTGCCAAAATATCCTTCTCGCGGTTCGTCAGCGTAATGTTGAACTCCAGCAGGTCATCTTCCCTGTCATTCAGATTCTGTTTGCACACATCCTCAAAATCGCTGATCGCCATCTTCAAAAGATCTAGCTGCATTGCTTCTCTTGTCACCGCATCGTAGTCCAGGAACTCATAGTTGCGGACTTGGCCACGGTAACGCTCATAAACTTCCTCGTATCTTGTGCCCATTGGCCCGCACCATTCCTCTCATTATTCTTCGGTTCCGCCGATCGTCACAATCTCAACGCCGCTCTTGCGGGTTCTGGGTTTTTTGGGTGCCTCCAACGCAACGGATTCTTCCAAATCGCAATCCAGCACATCGTTCAATGCTTTAATCATGGCACGGCTGTCCAGCTGGTCTGCTTTCAGCATCTCCTTTGCGCGGATACGGATGCTGTCGCGCATCCCCTCGCTCATCTTGGGCACCTTCTCGCGGATCTCATCCGGGGTCCACTTAAATACCTCGTCAAAGTTCTCCGTGGTCAGCGCATTCTTGTAATAACGTTCCACACCCAGCTTGCGCAATACGTTGGCGTCCTCAATCAAAATCCAGTTATCACGGAAAAACCGCGGCTGGCTGCCACGCATTACAAGCAGCTCGGCGTAGTCCATCTCCTGCACCTCGCCAAACTCGGTCCACTCAACGGTGTAGCCGGGGTTGCGGGTCGAAGCATAAAACAAGTTGCCATGGGTGCCGTTCTTGCATTCCACCATGGTCTCATTGGTAATCTTCGCAGTTGCCAAAACATACCTCCAAAATATTCCTTACATAAAAAAGAACCCCGCCTTGCGGCAGGGGTATCGTTCAGCTCAAAATCAGGCAAACTTGTAGCTGCCAAAGTCGCGGTCCAGAATAATGGAAATACCGGTACGCTTGGTCATCAGGAATTCCTGGGTCAGGTCGGTCTTGTTCATCGGGTCGCCCATCAGCATGGTAACTTCACCCTCAGTAACGCGCTTCACGGGCTTGGTGTCACCGGCAAAAATGTAAACGGTGTCGTCAGGCAGAATAAACTCAGTGGAGCCAATCTTGTGGCGCTGCTTCATGGCAACCAGCGGGGTGCCAGCAATGTGGCCCAGGTAGCCCATGCTGTACAGGTCGCTCTTGGCCTGCTCACCCATGGTAGCAGTGGTAATCTTGCGCAGTGCCTTACGGGTGCCAACAATCGTAGCGGTGTCGCCGGTAGAAGCCTCAATGTGCTCAATCAGGTCAAGCAGCTTGTCCTCATTGTAAGAACCGCTCTGGGTATAAACGGGGTCCAGCTTGGTAAACATGCTGGTCCATGCCAGATAAGCGCTGTCCAGATCATACTGGGTAAAGCTGCGGCCAACAGTGTCAACCAGGTCATTAAAGTCAATGCGGCCAGCCATCACACGGTTCATTTCCTCGTAAACCTTCACAGCACGCAGCTGGGTATTCACGGTAATGTCCTGGCCGGCTTCCAGACGCTGACGGCGAACGCCCTGGGTGCCTTCAGCAATGTCGGCAACAGTCAGCAGGCACGGCTTGGTGGTATGGAAAATGTTGGTATCGCCCAGAGCGGTATTGCGGTCCTCAATAAAATTGGTAAAGAACTCGTCACCCTTCAGGCCCTCTTCACTGACCTTTTCAATCAGAACTTCGGTAATAGCAAACAGGTTGCTGCACTTACCGTCGCGGATATCCTTGTAGCTCATGCTGGTCTTGCCATTATTAGCCTCAATCATGGCCTGGCGCAGAACTTCCTGGCTGTCTTTCACGCTGTATTCGCCCAGGTGGCCATGGTAGCCATCAACGGCCAGCTTAATCAGTTTCTCATCCATGTTAATACTCCTTTACATATAAAGATAGGTGCAGCCATAGGCCACACCAGTAATTAGTTATAACTAACTCGCTGATACAAAAAATCAGGCGATCACATCAACGATGTAATAGGTATACTGGCCGTCGCCAAAGCCAACCTTCACAGGATCGCGCTTGATCGCACCAAAAACATTGTCAGCAGAAGCATCAGCCTCAATTTTCAGCTTGGTAGAACCAGCAGCAAAGGCAACGAACTTGCCCTTTTCGGGGGTACCGTCAAAAGCTTCAGCAGTAACGCGGAAAGAATCAGCGCCAGCAACCAGCAGGTAAACGCGAACAGGCTTGCCAGCTTCGTTCTCCCACTCGGTCAGGTAATGGGTGCGGGTCTCATCGTAAAACAGCTCAACGCCGGCAACCAGGGCCAGCAGGGAGCGCTTGGAATCAGCAGCAGGTGCTTCAGCCTTGTAGGTTTCGGGGCCGATCGCATCACCAATCACAACAATGTTGCCATTATCAATGGCGGCAGGGCTGCCATCCTTGTAAAAAACAACACTCTTCAGGTAGGCAGCGTTGCTGGAACCAACCAGCATATCGGTGCCAACAACAGCATGTTTAATGTTAGCCATAATATGTAACTCCTTTTTTTTACTCTTTTGTATGCAGGTAACGTTCAAACAGGTCGCCATAGCGCTTCTCTGTTTTCTGGGTGCCATTCACGCCAAACCGTACCTTGTTTACCTCGCCCTTCTTTTCTTTGGGCGGAACATAACTGAACTCAGCGGCCTTCTTGCCCAACAGCTTGTAGCAAGCATCTTCCAAAACGGTAAACTCCATCGTCTTGTTATCTCGCAGCTTGGCATAATCAGCATCGCCATCCAGCTTCTGATCCATAACGGCAAACAGCTGTTCGCGTTTAGCGCTCTCTTCTTCTTTGGCAGCAGCAGCCTCGGCCGCAACGTAAGCATCATATTTCGGCTTCATCTCGTCATACTCTGCTTTCAGTTCGCTGTACTGCTTGTTGGCAGCCTCCAGTTTTTCGGTCTGCTCTTTGGCCTTGTCGCCCATGGTGCTGTATAGCGCGGGCACGCCAATATCGGCACTGCCTTCATCCCAGGCTTCATACTTTACCTTCATGCGTTTCTTGCTGGCAAAATCAACTTTCACGTTGTCGCCATCCATGGTGAAGGTAAAGCTGTAGATCTTCCAATCCTGGCAATCCATCACAACGGCAAGGTCATCCTGCACATCCTGCAGCCAATAGCGGCTCACTTCATAGCCCCACGGGTCAATCATGGTTTCAGCGCTAATGGCCTCGTTTACTTCGTTCAGCTTGTCGCACAGGTTCAGGCTGTAATCCGCAGCAGGTTCTCCGCCTTCCGGTTCCGCAGCGGGTTCCGGTTCTGCCTGGGGTTCGGGTTCTGCAGGTTCAGCAGCAGGCTCTGCGGCCGGCTCACTTTCCGGTTCACCCTGCGGCTCTTCCGGCTCGGCAGATTTTGCTGCAGCCATCTCTTCACACTTCGCTTTCAGTTCCTCAATGGTAATTTCCTCCAAAGAGAACTCCAGCGTAGAAGCGTCAATGCCGTAAGAAGCCAGAATTTCTTCTTTTTCTTTCAAGCAATCGTCTCCTTTCGCAAAATTATCTATCTGAGCCTCCTTGGAGGATTCAGATCTCTGTAAAGCTGTGTATTCCGCCAGCATATCCTTAACCTGGCTCGCAATCGTCGCGGCGGTAAAATTCGCCGTAACTGTGCTGCCCGTCATTGCTGGTCGGATTTGCGGGTCAGTGGTGGAAAGCACGCAACAGCCATCAAAATCAAAATTCTGCACAACATAGTAGCCGTCCTTATCCACATAGCCTTCCATGTTGGTGATCTCCATGCTCTGCCCTTTCACCACATCCCGCTCAAAAATCCCACAGGAATCGTCAAACTTGGTCCACAGCAACCCGTCAACGCGCAAATATTCCCGTGTTTTTCCTGTGCCGTCATCCCGGCTTACCCAGCGCGGGTTGCAGCTCTCCGGTATCACACCGTAAGCGCTGCCGGCATATACATATCGAATCCCGTCCTCGTCCACAATCAGCTCATGCTCGTGGCCCTTAAAATCAAGCTCATCATCGTCATTTTGCTCAATGTATCCAAGGATCGGGGTATTCGCAATACTCTTTGCTGCCCGGTCAACTACCTCTTTTTCAAACCGCGATCCGTTCAGGTTGCCGCCAGTATGCAGCACATCAATCGTCACGTTAATAAAACGCGTATCTTTGCCCATCACTTCTCCGGTTTTTTCAAAGGTAATTGGCAGGCGGTTCAACCGCTCACTCACATCCAATCACCCCGTAAACTAAAAAAGGCCGCTTGCATAGCGGTCTCTCAAAAGTAATTTCGTTTTTTCTGCTGTGCGGCAAACTCCTGCACAGCCTTCAAATCATCGTCGTCAAGTTCAAAAATATATACTGTATGGCCGCCACTATCGCGCTCTTCCCGCACCAGCTTCTTTTTCTGGCGCAGCAAATATAGTACCACGTCACGGCCGCGTACTTTAACTTCACGCTTCATCGCTATCAGCCTCCTGTCGCCAGGTCTTCCTCGCTGCTATTCTCGCCTGCGTCTGTCAGCGCCTTACCCTCACTTGCATTGGTGGGGCGTCCGCCTTCATCTGTCGCGGCATTACTGTCAGCAGCGCTCTGCGTGTTGGAGCTTATCAGCGGCACCTCATTGGCCGACAGGTTCAATACCGTGTTTTCCAGGTACTGCATGTTCTCCATATCGCTTGGGCTGTATCCGCTTGTCGCCATAATGGCACTGCGCACCGGCATTCCGTACTGGCCATCTTTTACAAGGCGGTCATGCACTTCCTGCCGGTTAAAATACGTCACATCTAAAATATTTACCTTAAACTTAACTGCCGTCGAAACACTCTTTAATTTACGGTTGATCCAGCGTTCAATCTGCCGCATCATCGCAAACACAATCATCTGGTCATTTACGGTAGAAAGGCTCAGCGTCGAACTGCTGGGATCTTCACCGCCACCAAACAAAATATTGTTGACACCCGCCTGCTTCCACATCGAATTTTCAGCTTTTGCCACATCGTCACTGCCGCTCACAGCTCCACTTTTTTCAAAGTCCCAGCTGCTGATCTTCATCGGACTCATAATCGCGCCAATGTTCTCCGGCAGCACGTTGCACAGCATGTCGTAAAACTCTTTGCACAGGTCGTAGTCAATCAAAAATGTACCGTCATCCCCCACCGGGATCTCCAGCGCCAACGCCTTGTAATTATTCACTTCGCTGGCATCCTTACTGATCGCCCGGTAGTCTTCAATATCCGCCAGTGCGCTGAACAAGCTCACAAACGGCGGGATCGGCACATACGTCTGCTCGTTTACTTTCAAACAGATAGAATTTTCACTTGACAACTCCTGCCACTTCAAGCCGGAATCCTTCTGGTACGCACTGTACATCGTGGTAAATTCCGGCGGAAAATTTGGTAATCGCTCATTGTGGGAATCAAAATAAGAAAAATTGAACGCAAAGTTGTATACACCATCCTCAATGCTGCTGATCTTGCAATAGTCTGCATCCAGCTGCTGAAATGTGTAGCTGTCGTTCGTTTCCCATGCGTACCCGTAATACACATCATCACGGAACGCCACCATCAACGCCCGGCTGAACTCGTGCCGCAGGTTCATCTTTTCCAGCTGTGCCGTCACCGCATAGTAACCTTTTTTGAACTTTTGCAGGTTCACATTCTTGGAATAATCAACGCCATACGGCACCACAATGTAACTGAACGTGCTCATGTTGGCAAAATACTGGATCAGCCGCCTGTAATAGTTCGAAATATTGAACAGGTATTGGCTCATCTGCCGCAGCTGCACTTCATAGTTGGCCGGGTTCGCCAAATAGGTAACAATCTGGCTCTTGGTGTACTTTTTATAAGTAGGGTTGTAGTCGCGGTTATTTTCCAGGTCGCGGATCTTCACGTTTGCCAGGTTCGCATATCGCACCTTACTCATAAATTCCGTCAATGGCACAAAGCTTTTCTTGCCGTCCGGGCTGATCATGGCGACCTTTTTCTGCTGTATTTCTTCCATATAGCCGCCTGCCACTCAAAATGTGTTGAAATATACTCAAACACATCGAGAAATTGAAGTCCTTGCGGATACTTCTTACTGCTTCACTGTGTATGCTTTTGCAATCCGTAAACAGATACGCTACTCACAAGTTCTTGTACACTCCACAGTCGTGAATTCCTGCGATAGCCCGCAGTACATACTTACGTTTGCTTTTATTATGCAACTTCGTAAGTTAAAGCATCTCTTAGATTAAGAGCAGCATTAAAGTCCCTATCCTCGACATAGCCACAATCGCAACGGTATATTCTATCCGAAAGCTTCAAATCTTTCTTGATAGTGCCGCAACAGTGACACATTTTGGATGATGGATACCATCTGTCTACAACTCTTAATTCAATACCATTTTCATTGCACTTAGCTTTGAGCTTGGTTCTAAATTCATAGAACTTTTGTGATGCAACGGCTTTTGCGAGATGCCTGTTCTTCATCATACCTTTTACATTTAAGTCTTCAATCGTTATGTAAGATGGCTTGGTTTTTACCATCTCTGCGATTGTCTTGTTGATATAATCGGTACGGATATTATCTATCCTATGGTGAAGTTTTTGTACTTTGAGTTTTTGTTTTTGTATATTCTTTTGAGTGGACTCTCCTTTCTTTAATTTTTCGTATTTACGAGAAAGACACCTTTGTTCTCGAATAAGCTGTCTCTCAAGTTTTTTAAGTTTTTCTGTTTTGTTGATGTTTTGATATGTTTTGCCGTTTGATACAATGGCAAAATCTTTTAGTCCAAGGTCTATGCCAATCCCTTCATTGAAGTGATTGGTTGTTTTGTTATCAGAGACTTCCACAAGAACTGAAACATAATACCTGTCAGCCTTTATTGAAACCGAACCGCTTTTAATCTCATACCCATCTTTGGTAGTTGGTATATATCCTTTTTCCTTGATACGAACCCAGCCAAGCGATGGAATTTTAATCCGATGTCTTTCGCAATAACAATCTTTAGGATTATTCTTTACGAAATACATTTTTACATCAGATTTGCCTTTCTTTTTGAAATTAGGGAAAGCACTTTCGTGATTAAAAAATCTTGTAAATGCGGTCTGTCCGTTATTTACTGACTGTGTTACAGCCTTTGAATATGCCTCCTTGATCCACAAATGCTCCGGATGCTGTGGAAGATATTCGTTATTGAGCCAGATTCTAAATTTACTGCTGCTCATAAATTTTTCCCCATCTTCGTGAAGCTTTTTGTTATGAGCTAAATAGAAGTTATAAATAAATCTGCAAGTTCCTATCGTTTTACGAATCTTAATTTTTTGCTCGACCGTCGGATTTATTTCTGTCTTGAAGCTTTTTAGCAATTTCCTCTTATCCTCCATGAGCATGTTTCAACACATTTAATCACCATTGACAATGATTTTAATTACTTAAAGTTCTCTCCTTAATGCCGCAGTCTGGGCGCTCTAAAGTTTATTTCAATCTTCTTATTGCGCATAAAGTTTTTACTCATCATGCGTTCAACCTGCAGCGCAATGTAATAGTTATAGCTCAGGCTGCTGTAACGGTCCTTGCGTGCGCCGGGCTTCTCATGCACACGGATCAAATTATTCGTTGCTTCATATTCCAGGTTCACCAGCTCATTTACAGCCAATCCGGTATTGATGTACGGCATCTGCAGCGCCATCTTCTCCATGGGTGAAAGCTTGTCATAACCTTTAATGTTCGCCCGCAAAATCTCTTCGCAGTCATATTCGGATTCCAAAAACCGGATTCTCCCCTGTTGGATTCCGCTTCGCAACGCAATTGTCACGTCATTATTAAACTGGCTACTGCCCATGATCGCCCAAATCACCTTGGGTGCCGTCTTGTCGGGGCACCGCTCCTGGAAATCCGGGTTATTGCAGCAGTTCAGCGGCGGGTATGTCTCGCCCGTCTCCGGGTCATAGCACTCGTGCATCAGCAGATCCATAATAGGAGCACCAAGACCCTTTGCGTCAATGCCAATGTAGTCACACTCAAAATACTTAAAGTAGCGGCGTAGCTTCAGCACCAAATCCTGCGTAATAATACCCTCGCAGTTTTCGGTGTACACCATGTTGCTGGTACACTTGCCTGTACTGTCCGGCACCAAACTGTTCAAAAAGATGCTGGTGGCGTCATTGTCGCGGCGCTTAGAACTCATCAGGGCAATATCAACCGTCAAAATCCGCTTCTCACCGGTCTTCTTGGCCGGCAACTGGCAAGCCGCCTTATTGTTCAAAATCATGTTTGGCGCATAGAACGCTTTTATGATCTTGCGCTGCTTGTTAATGTCATCAAAGCTAAATAGCCCGCCATCTGTCGTACCAATAAACAGCGCCTCGTTCTCCATGCGGAACCGTATGTCAGAAAACGTCGATTCTGTCATCTCGTCTTCTACCTGGCTCTTCAGCAGCAGGTTTTCCTTAATACTCATCTGGTACGGGAATCGGAAACAATAGTAATTTTTCGTGGTGTCAAACATGTTCACAAAGTAATCCTTGCATAAATCCCATGACCAGTGCTGTTCAAACCATGCAGAGCTTAGGTACATCTGCTGGTTGCGTTCCGCCAAATGGGCGTACTTGGGGTTGTCCATGTAGCCGGGGTGGCGGATATAGTTCAAAAACTTCTTCAAAACCAGATCCAGCACTTCCTTGTCAACCATGCGGTACTCGTCAATGATCAGCAAACTCGCACGGCCGCCACGGGCAGTGTCTGCGGCGGTCACAACCTCAATCACACTGTCATTACGGAAGGTTATCTTCGCCACACTCTGGTTTATCGTTATATCTTTTATCTCACTGCGCAGTAATGGGCTTCGCGGCACCAACTCCTGCTCAATCTTTTTCAGTACCAGGCTGCCCTGGTTTCGCGTTTTGCTCGCAATCACAATCAGGCTGCCTGGGTACAAGATCGCTTTCCAACAACAGAAAATTGCACATAGGAACGTTTTGCCTAGACCACGCGCCGCTATAAAACAAAAATTTGTGCATAGCGCCATGCAATAAATCAAAATCTGTTGGAACATCTTCAGGTTTACGTTCAAATAATCCTTGCAAAACCTCTGCGGGTTCGCCCGGTAAAAGCTGGCCCACAGCGCCACGGCATTCATAATCCGGCTTGTCTTATCTTCCGTAACCTCTCTTGCAGTTTTCTTCACCATTCAAGCACCACCTCACTCTCCTGGGGTGCCAAAAATGGCGTTGCGGATACTCTCGTTCTCTTCCTCTTCTCCGCCGGTGTATTCAGGTCGGTGCGCTGTATAAGGTGCCATGCCTTCCTCGTATTCTTTCTGCCACGGGTTCTTGATCTTGAACAGTTCCATCATTGGCCCTGTCACCCAAGTGCGGAAATATTTACCAATCCCATCCACGTCTTTCCATTCAGGCGCAGCTTCCGGGATCGGCTTTTTGTCTTCCCACTTTTTAATCAAAGTGCCAAAGGTATTTGCCTCTGCCAGCGCATTATCGTTCGTCTGGTTCGGCTTAATATTGGCGCTACCCAGCAGGTTCTGCAAAGTATCGCTGGCCTCTTTTACCTTCTTGGTGTCACCCGTCTGGTATGCCTTTGTCAGCATAATCTGCGCCATACTGATTGCTTTGAACAATTCTTCCTGCGCCTTTGTGGAGCACTCATACCGGGTAATCCAGTCCTTGTACTCATTGTCAAGCCGCACATACTCGGCCTCGTTGAACCCTGGCCCCCAAAACCCAACCATACGCTGGCTTACCTTGCCGCCGTTTGGTCGTGTCTCGCTGATATCGCTTACATCATTGATCACCCGCCCGTTAATTTCTTCCAGGTAGGTATCAAAGGTCTTGCCATGGTTCTGGGTCATGTTGCAATGTCTGATCCAAGCTGTCATCCGGCTTGTGTTCGGGGCGTGCTTTGCCGTGCTTTTCAGCAGGCCCTCGCTGTAATAAATGTCAAACAGCATGCACACCCGCTTCATGGCCTCATCCTCATTACCCAGCGCCTGGGTATAATGGTCAACCAGCTTGTCCATGCAGCTTTTGCATACCGGAAAGTAATGGTTGTTTCCTCGCCACAGCTCACTCTGCGCAGGGGAAAAATTATCCTTCTGGTGCATAAACCGCTTGCCGCAACAGGCGCAAACAAAATACGCAGGCCCATCGTCCTCTGCCATCATGCGGCGGATCTTGGCCTGCGCTTCTGCGTTTTCTCGTAAAATTGTAGCTTTATTTTTAGAGCCTTTCGGTCTTCCGGCCATGTTCAGTCACCCGCCTTATCGGCGCGGTTCCCGTTCTCATCATAATCACGGAAGTTGTTCCGGCACTCGTTCCAAAACTCTATCACATCCATCAATTTCTGGCTGCGCTTAAACACACAGTAGCTTGTCTGGGTAATGGGATTTATCTGCCGGCTCTCATAGCTCAAACCAAACGCCTTCAAAAAATTCGTAAGCCGCGCCGAATAACTGCAAAAGTATTCGGGCTGCTTCTTCTCATACTCACCCACTCTAACAACCATCCCCTCTCATCAAAAAATCCCACGCTCTAATCCAGCGTAATATCGTAACAGCAATCCACGCCGTAAGCATTCACCACCAGCACGTTCTGCTCCGGTTTATTTCGCAATCTCTTATCCATGCAGTAACTGTCCGCGCCATCCACACAGCCGCTTTCGTATACTTTCGTATCGTATACAGTCGTCAGGGCATTGGTGTGGCGGTGTCCCATCAGCACAATGTCAGGCTTATCACCTGTCATCATAGTCAAGGTCTGTACCACGCTGCCCGGTGTGTCTTTGTCACCATGCACTGCATACACCAGTCGGCCGCGTACCATAAAGTCCGCAATCGTCTCGTCAATCGTATTCTGGTAGGTTTCTACATTGCCAAGTGCCGCACAGCGTGCGTCCACAATATAAGTCACAAGCTTGTCCAGGTATTCACCGTGCTGGTTATCCTCCTTGGCAGGGAACACCCGGCTATGGTTACCCGGCACACTATAAATGTATACATGTTCAAACATACGGCTCAGTTCAGCCACAAACCAACTCACAGCTTCCCCGGCGCTGATTACCTGGTCCACTACATTCTCGTTGTTTTCCAGCCGGTTGTTCAGGTGGATCTCACCGTTTACCAGGTCTCCGCCCAGCACCAAAAAACAATTCTGGCCATTGTGGCGCTGCTGGATCACATACACCTTTTCTGCATAACGCTTCAGCCGGGCACGCAGCACCTGTTGGTCAAAACTATTGTAAAGGTTCTCAATCTTTACTCCCGCATGCAGGTCGGTCAGGTGAACAATCAGGTCAGTCGTCAGTGCTTCTGTACTAACTACCCCAATGTGTTCAAAAGTCTCCGGCTTATAAGCGCTGAACCGCCGTTCAATCAGCTCTCGCATGCTCTCTCCACGGGCTTGTACCCGCATCAGGCGGCTCACTTCATTGCGCTCGTCCCGCAGCTTAACCTTTTCTTTCTCCAGCTCGCGGCGCTGCTCTTTAATCTCGCCCAAAATCTGCTGGGCGTCACTCAGGTTAGTTTCACTGGCGTGCGCCAGAATGTTGAACGCCTTCCAGTTCTTGCGGTATACGCACTCATCCTTGTCCTGCCCCAGCTCTTTATTGATCACATCCGCCACATCGTCCCAGGTACCAATCTGGTCCTTGGCAGCACAAATGCGGTAGATGTATTCATTGTCAGTTTCCTTGGCAAGCTTGTGCAGTTCAAGCATTCACGTCACCCCGTGTATTCACAATTCCGGTGCGGCGCTGGTCACGCTCCATCTCAGCCAAAGCTTCCTGCGCAAAATAGTTGTTGGGCAAAGCCTGCAGCACATACGGCAGCTCGTCCACCATCGTTTTGTTCACGGTCGTAACCATATGCACACCGGGGAACTTCTTGCGCAACATTTTTGCTTCTTCCTTAGAAATAACAATCATCTTCAAAAATCTCCTTATAAAAAAATAATCTGAGAATAAAAGAACCCCCAGCCATAATGGTCGGGGGCACTCCACCCTCTATAATCATATATAGGGGGTTTTCAGCTTCAAGCGTTACAAGGTATTATTTTTGTTTCTGTAGCGGGTCACGCGGGCTAATGTCTTGGCATTTTTCTCCAATTCCGCGCAGGTCTTGCAGTAGTGTGCCTTGGCATTCCACGCAATCTCTTCCCCACACTTTTCGCAGTACCGGTTGTCAAACAGCCCAATCTCTGCGCACAATTTATCCATGTCCAACCGGTTGTTCTCTGCCGTCACATCCCAGCAGTAAACACCTTCGCTTTTGTGATCATAAAACGGATACTCATACAAACAGCCAATCCGCCCCGGACCCGGCTTACAAGTAATTCGGTTCAATATACCGCACTTGTCACTCAGCACATCCAGCTCCACCGGCGCTTCATAACCGTCCCACCAGTTCGCGCCATCAATGTGTATCGCTGTCACATCTCGCCCAAAGCAAGAGCAAAACTGTTTAATCCTGTATCGGTTCATCAGATCCAGCGTGTCGCTACCATTCAGCCGGCACATAATAATCACACCAAGCAAAACCTTTACCTGTCGCTGCGTCAGCCCATAAGTACGGATCGCCAACCGGATGTAAGTCAGGTCGCTATCATAAAGGTAGATCTTGTCAACCTGCCGCAGTCCACACTTCTTCAGCTGTTTTTTCTTGTACTGCTGGATTAGGTCCAACCGGTCATACTGCCTTATGTACTTGGGGTCTGTATGGGCCAGCTGCATATCTGCACAAAAATCTGGCTCATACCCACTCTGCGCCAACAGCCGCCGTAACAGCCGCGGGCTTTCATTGTAATCGTCAAAGTTATCCAGCAGCATCTTTTCATTGCAATAATAGCTGTAATACATTACCCCTCTCCTCCTTCAATCGGTTCAATGTTCAGTTCGTTGCCAACCGGCACCAGGGCATAACGCTTACCCAGGTACTCATATTCACCGTCATCGCACAGCTGCGGCAAGCAAATGTTCACCTGCTGGATGTTCTCCACAATGCCGGTGCCGGCCACCACCCACATAAACTTCTTGCTGCGGCGGGGGTATTTCTGGTAGCAAAGCATCACGGCAATGTTGGCCAGTTCTTTGGGGTCAAGGCAAATCTCTGCACACCGGGCACGGAACTTGTTGTAGTACAGCTGCCAGTCAACCTCAAAGTTGGCGGCAAACTCCTTTGTAACGCCCTCGGCCTCCAGCTCATCTTTGAACCGATCAAAGTAACGGCAATGGTGTTCAGTCTCTGCCAGCTCGGCTACCGTTTTATTAAACTCAAAGTAGATTTTTTCAATCGCATCAAAATGCTCCTGGCTAAATCCCACCTCCGCGTCAATCATAATTGTGTAATCAAACCCGTCACTCCTTTTGTGGCGCAGCCCGTCCGCCCACTTTTCAATAACCCAACACATCTTATTCATGTTGCTGTGGGCGCAGCTCAGGCGCTTCATCCGCTTGTAGTACGGGCTTGCATATTTCATAAAATACGGCAAAGGTCTGCCATACTTGGCAATCTGCCGCGGCACCGGGTACAGCACACCGGTTTTTGCAAAATCGCATTCTTGCTTGTGGACTATATCATCATCTCACACTCTTGGCGTGTATGAGAGGCTGGCACTTCCACGCCGGATTTTCACCGGATCGCGTACATCCCTTGCGGGCTAGTCTCTTGACCTTCCTTATTATATGTATAAGGCTTGGCACAGGATTGTATCAGATTATATTTGCTATAAGTTTTTAATGTCTACCAAAACCTGTAATGTGGCTCCAGGTATGGCCTTTTCTAATGTGCTGAATATTCTCATGAGTAACATTGTATCTAGCTGCAATCTCTCTGTTAGAAAAACCAGAGTTTATCAAATTTGCGATCTCAACTACATCAAGCTCGTTTAGTTTTGCCGTCATGTTATCAGAACCTCTATGTGCTGATTCTCGCATGTGCAATCTTGTCTGTTCAGGCAGTTTTCTTCCAGACATATGCTCACGATTCTTTTCTCCAATTTTTCTCTTAGACTCTTTAGATAGAAAACGTCCCAGATTTTTCTCTTGGCCGCCATCTTGAATGTTGTAACAACAACCTAAAGATCTATAAAAAGCAATCCACTGCTGCTCAATAATATTGATGTCATCATTAGTTTCTAACACAGCTAAAACCTTAAAATTAAAAGCCTCCTCCCCGTAAGTATTGTAATCATTTTGTAAGTAACAGTTGTCATGTTCATTATGCGCCAACTTCCAACAATGATGCCAATAGCGTTTTATAAAGCGCATTGTTGTCTGCCCTACATAAACTTTTCCGTTGGCGATATTCGTAATTGCATAAATGCCACTGCTGTCTCTGTATTTATCTTTATCAATAAAAAACATACAACCTCCATATTTTATAATCTGATAGTTTCCCTGTTAGCACACAGACAAAACGCCATTTCCTGCGTTTCCACATTTGTCCTGTGTACACCCTGCTCTTGCAGGTTCACCAGCTGTTTCCACTGCGCGTCACCGCACAGGGCCACCGATTCTTGATGGCTTTCGTTTTTTCAATTATCCCGTATGTCACCATACAGGCCAGACTATCTCTTCCATGTTTCCATGGCCACGCGCTTGGCGTCCGGGCTATCATCTCCCGGCCTACAGGGCTACACTCATCACCCCTAGTCTTTACACCTTCAGTAATTACCAGTAACTGGCAATCAAAGCTTGGCACGGTATTGTCTTTACGCTGTATTGTAAAGAGTTTCACCGTTAGCCGCCCTTTAGGCGACACTGCTGATAAGGCATTCACGCGGTTTTACAACGGCGAAGCCACCGTTGGTTATGGAGAGCAGATCAACATACCGGGCGTATGTCTCTTTCTGCTTCTCAGTTTTTGGTGTTTTGTTGTGGTAGCAGCTCGCGTAATTGGAAATCTCACCAATCAAACTCTTCAAGCTGCGCATAATGCACGCCGTGCGGTTCTGGATCGTGTCCTTCTCCGCCAGCGCAGTTACTTTATCTTCAATGTCAATTACAATTTTTGCGTTCCTGTCCACACCCTTCATCATCAAAGGGCTATTTAATACTAGGACCAAATCCCCGTCGTACACACCTACGTCATTTTTTGCAGGTGTAGACTATATCTTCTACCGGTCTCCCGGCAGCGGTGCGCTCCAAACTGCGTGTCAATAGCAGCCTTACCCTGGTACACTCATCCCAGATAGTCGTTGCAGCCGTTTCCAGCCACAGGATTCTCCTGCCGTCTCTCAGGCAGGCATTCCCTGTTAGCAGCCCATACGGGCCACACCCCTGACGAGGGGTTCACACCGTTCCAAATGCTGTGTTACCACAGCCCCGGACCATCATCCGATCCGCGCCATTTAATCTCTGCGGGGTAATACTCTTGCAATTAACAATCAACGTGTTCACCAACTGGCTGCAATATTTTTCCAGCAGCGGGTTGGTCACGCCTTTCAGGATCACATGCTCGCTCTTGCAAATGTGCGGGTTGCGTTCAATCAGCCGTTCGCCAAGCGTTGTCCCTGTTCTGTCAAAACTGTAAAACTCGTCCGCCTCCAGCGCTCCCTTCAAGGGTAGACCGGCAATGTGTTCCATCAGCATAATCAGGTCAGGCACTAAGAACTTAAAGCTTCCGCGCAGCCACAACTTGCCGCACTTCATGTCGTCCTTATATTTTCCAAGCAAGTTGGTTATGTATTTTCGCACCCCCTCCTCTTTCAGCATCTCCGGGTTCTTCAAAATCGCCGCGCAATAATTATTCAGCGGTTTGTGCCGGTCAGCCAGCATGCCCAAAAAGCAGTAGGTGTATACCGGGTCACCGTTCTCAATCTTTTCAACCCAATCAATGCTGTAATCTGCCAGATGCTCAAACTCGTCTACCGGCAAATCCAGGTCCTGCAAAATCTGGTAGTTGCCGCGGGTGTATAGCGGTTCTGTGTCAATGTCAAACTGCCACTTTGCAATGCCAATGCAGTGCTTGTTCTTCTTGAACTGGTACCAGTATTCCTCCCAGTCCGCAATCGTGCCGGTCTTCTTAAAATACTTGTACCCCTTGTACATGCTCTCACACGCAATAATCTTGGGTTCAGCCCCTGGGCTGACATCGTGTTCCACGCCCCAAATGTCTTTGATGAATCGTACCCCGCGTTCTGCAAAAAACGTTTCATAATCCATCTGGTTCAGCACACCCTTAAAGTACGGCATACGCCACACCACACTGGTCACGGGCGTCTCACTGCCCAACCGCCGCTGTATCTCCTGCATAATCTTGGGGTGTGCAATCCCGCAGCCGTCAAAGGCGTTTATCTCAATGTCGCGGGTAGTTTCTGCAATGTCTTTCTGTACCCACTCGCGGTCAGCCCCGGTTTTGCGGTCTTTGAACTGGATCTTGCGGTCATATACATATTTAATGTTCTGGTTTGGTATCGTCACAAAACAATCCGGCACCACCACAATGGTCGGGTACCAGTTCTCAATGCAGTGGCAGCTGGAAAAGCACAAACCACGGTAACTCATCATTTTGGCGAGCACAGTCTTGTCTAGCTGTATTCCCATCGTGATTCTCACGTCAAGGTCGTGGGCCAACCGCCTGTCCACAAAGCTCAAGATACCCTGCCGCACCATACTGGCGCTGCGTTCACTCAGCACAAACTCTTGCTTTCCAATCTTAAACCCGTGCTGGATCAACCGCTTCATCGCCGCCTTCTTGTTCTGGCCACCCACGCAATCCACAAACACAACAAACCGATTATACTCGTTGCTTTCATATGTAAGCAGCCGGATCTGCCGGAACAGCATGTTATCACCCTGCTTTACATAAAAGCGCTCTTCCTCCTCCTGGCTGATCTGAATGTTATAGTCATGGTTGATAATGTAGGTCAGGTTCAACTTTCGCACAATATATAGTGGTGGTGCGAACATTACTCGTCCTCCTTGTTATCCGGGTCATTCTCTTTGTTCTCGGCTTTTTCCAAGTTGTAAATCTTTTCAATGCTAACCCGCCCGCTGTCAAACGCCTCACGGGAAAGTGCCGCCCACAGAAGCGCATACAAAACTGGCAGCGCCACAAAAATTCCAACCGTGGCCACAGTACCCAACATCTGCAACGCCAGCCGGATCACCACAATGCAGCTTCCAACCAGCACCATGGCCTTAAATCCCTGCCACAGGTCATGCAGAAAATTTGTCAGTATCAACAAAGTTTCAGCTTCTTTCTTGTTCAAAGTTTTATACCTCCAAAAAAAATATTTTTATTGTTGGTTAAATCGCTGAATTAAAAAAGATACTAGAGATTAAATGGGGCTTGCTTTCATCTGGCACAACAATATTGGGACCGTCATTATTCAATACTTTAATCTCCGGCGTTGTCATCTCTTCTGTCATCTCAGCACCTTCACCTTTTCCCTTTGACGGCTTACAGCTGCCAACGGGATACCACCGGGAATGCTCTTTTCCTGGTTTTTTACGGTACCTGTCTTGTGCATTCCAGATTGCCTTAGCCGGGCCTTCTTCATCGCACAGCAGATTCAAAGCAACCATCATATCGGGTTTGCCTTTCACACCAATTCCTTCAGGAATCACTCCGTAACAAGGCGTAACCAACCCTAAGCTATGAAGATCTTTAACTGCGTTCGTTAGCGTTCCAGTATGATAACGTAGTTCTGTGGCCACACCGCTTAAAATTCCCACCCACACAGGGAGTGTGCCTGAGCTTTCGTTGATGTAAGTTTTCTGCCACAATGTACGGCGGTAGTTAAAGTAAAGATATACTCTGAACAAGGTTTCCGCCCCACGCCCATCCGGGCATTCAGCCAGAACTAGCTTGCGCAAAACGTGGTACTCTTTACATCCAAGAAGAGCAAAACTGAACGTTCCATTTCCCGTCATAAACACATCTTTCATATCCGGGCAGAAACGGTATCGAAACAGCTCTGAAGGCTTACTAGGATCAAAATCCTCTGTATGCACTACTCCACCCTCTTCAAGATACTGTATCGCCTTAATCACTCGGTTGTGTTGTTCTCTTCTCTTCTTGCCAACCCCAAACGTGCCTGTTGTGTTTGTAATCTCAGCGATTGTAGCAATGGTCCAGATGTCTTCTTCATCCTCGTAAACCGGCACTGCCCGCATATAAAGCGTCAAATAAACGGGTAGGATTTCTTTTACATCTTTCAAAAAAATCAGATCAGCGGGCACCTGTATGTAAAAATCATTGATCCGATCCTCCTTAATAAACATTCTTACTTATCGCTCCTAATCATTAAAATCGCCCTGAAAATTGCGTGTCATTGCTTGCGTTAAAAAGCTCTGAGACCCTGTTTTTGAAGGGTTTATTCAGAAAGCGGCCTAAAAATTGCGTGTCATTGATAGCACTAAGGTTCAAAACCACCCCCTAAAACTGCGTGAAAATAGGATGTAATTATAAATCTCTCGTTAATGTTATAAGCGGCTCGTTTCCCCGGCGTTTGTTCTTGTGTGGGCGCATGAGGTTCGTTCTCTTGGTTGTTACTGCGTTCCTGCAGGTTACTGCGTTCCGCTTTCGTAGTTGCGTAAAGGTTATTATGGTGCAAAGGGTTTGGTTCAATCGCGTCCTTGGTTCTTTTCGTTCCTGGTTTTATACAATCGCCCAGGCCATAACGTATCGGTTCAAAATCTGATCCGGCGCTGATAAAATCACGCTCTTTCCTTTTGCGCTAAATAGTTCTTCCAGGCTCATCTCCCAGCGCTTTTAACGCATCTTCTCGGTTTATGTATTGCATGTCGTATCTCCTTGTATCGTGATTCACAGCGCGTCCCTGCGCGTCTCAGGCCATGTTATACCGTGTGGTGTCGCGGTTTATGAATAGATCGCTGGTTCCGGCATTACCGGTTCATCAAACCAGCCAAGCCCAAAATCTCCCGGCCAATATTCGCCCTGCAGCCATTCGCTCTGGCTCTGAATAATCTCGTCCAGGTTGTCAGGATCTTTCACCAGGTTCATTGGCATCAACAGCGGTCGGTACTCGCCTTCGTCGTCTATGATGGTAAATAGGCTGGCCAGATCGTCCGCCGTTGCGCTTTGTAACTTTTCAAGCCTTGTCATCTGCTTTATCCACCTCCTTAGCCCGCCGTACAGGCGTTTCCAGCTCGTATCTTAGCTGGGCTGAATAATTTGTTTCTGCCATCAAAGGCTCGTCATAAGGACTTGCAGGGCCATGTCCGCCAATGGGGTTAATCTTATCCATCGTCGTCCACACATCCCACGCTAGTATCAGCTCAATCGTGTCCATGACTTCATCCAGCGTTTTTTCGCCGCGCACGTACGCACAGAGCAGTTCTCCCCGATCCCAATAACTTTCATCCGACATGCCCTTCATTACAAAATCCCTCCTTTGTTGTCTCGCAGTCATGCAATGTGCAGTAGTATAAATCTGGGCGTTTAAGAGAGTTTACTACCTCGTCACAGTCTTCACATCGCACATATTTTGTCATGGTGGGTGCCGCATCAATGGCCTCCAAAACCCGTTGTACCCCATCCAGATAAGCCTGCCATTCGGCCTCTGAATACTTCGGGTCGCGCTCAATGCAGTACGCCTCAAACTCCTCCGCATCAATCAGTCGTGCCATAAAAAATTTTTCACCTTATTTTTCGTTTTTATTGTTCATGAAAATTTTACATATGAACTTTTCGTAATATCTCTTGGCAATGTGTTTTGCTATTGTTATTATCTTCCACACGCTAAAAATCAACAGCGTACAGTTAATCCCCAACATCAACAGCATCAACGGTCCATATATGTAAATCATCAATATGGCGTTCACCGTAGATTCCCATGTCTCGCTCATTGGCTGCCTCCGGTACCCAGGTCTCGCATCATCTCGTCGGTCAGGTAGTACACCGTGCTGGTATACCGATCTTCGAACGATTCATTGTCGTATGTGGTGCGGTCGTAAAAGTCGGCCTTGTAGCTGTAATCTTCATCAGAATATTTTATGGTGACGTAATCTACATCCTCGGTTTCTTCTTTTATGCTCCCATCATCCTGTATTACGCCGCAGTGCAGGTATGTGTCAGCGCCGCAAATGCCGCCATACCGGTTTGTATACGGCCGCGTTTCAAGAAATGCGTAGGAGATCTTGTGCGTGGTATATACAGCAGTTGTGTCTACAGCCTTTGGCGCTTTAGCCTCTAAGTAAAGGCAAAAGTGTACGGCGGCTCCAACAGTCAATACCGCAGTGGCCACAGCGCAAGCGTGAGTTATAGCACTGGCGATTTTTAACTTTGACATATATCCTCCTTAAAAGGCATGGCCGACAAACAAAAAGTTTTCTTTCAAACCATAGAATCCATCCTCCCATTCTTTGGCGGTATCCATGGTAACGTCTTCCACCGGGTGTTGGATCATCCAATCACGCAGGGTGGTCAGCTCGTTGAATAAAATCTTCATGTCGCCGGCAATCTCTTGCTTCTTGGTGTTAAAATCTTCGATTGTGAAATTATTATCAGTCATTGTAGTTTTCCTCCTTATTAGTTGCAGTCTAGAATCTCGAAACTGTCAAGCAGAGTACCGAACGAATTCTCCCAGTCTTTATAGTCTTCCTGTGTGACTTCTTTTACCGGGTTAAGAACAATCCAGTCGTGCAGCTGCCGCATCTCGTCAAGCAATAATTGCAGGTTACTGGCAACCTCTTTCTTGCGGGTTTCAAATTCTTCATTGGTCATTTGTGTATTCCTCCCTCATCTCGGCATTGGCCGATATCTATTCATGTCGCAGTAGCCGCTCAAAGTGTGCATATCGTAAATCATACTGTTTACTACCTCATCACGGCTAAAACCATAACGATCGGCAAAATCCACCATATCTTCAAACATTAAGGCGATCGTGCGGTTGTAATCTTTGATATGTTCAGTTTGTACCTGTTCACCAACGATATAAGTTGCGGGTCTTTTATATTCAGGGTCAATGGTAGGCTGCTCGTCAATGCTATCAAGCACATTGTTTGTGTCATAAGTTCTATCGTCAAGCCCTTTGGCCAGCCATTCAACCTGCATGGCATCAGCGTCAATCAATCGCATTGTAGTTTTTCTCCTTATCCAAGATCAAGTTTGCCTACTGACTTTCAGCTGCCCCGCCATAATTCAATCGTCATGCCGCACCTCTTTTATTCCGGCAACGGCCGGTATTTATTCATATCGCAGTAACCGCTCATGGCGTTTATGTCGTGCAGCATTTCGCTTACTACCTCGTTCCGGTCAAGGCCATTGCGGTCTGCATAATCTACCATGTCTTCAAACATTACGGCGATTGTATGTGTGTAATCCTTAATGTGTTCCGTCTGTGGCTGTACGGAATATCTAAAGCATGTTTGTTCCATTGTTAAAAATCTCCAAAGTTATTATTTAAGAATGAGGATTGGTAGCAGTCATAGCGCTTGGTTCCATATGGTCGCCAAAATAAAATTTATGTACGCCCTTGGCCCCTACCCAGTGGTCAAAACTTTCATCAAAGCTGTCACTATGTACTGCAGCCGGCACCTGAATAATGCAGGGCACTTTCTGCGCCACCATATCATCTTTACACCACCCGCTGTTGCAGGTTCCGCAGCAAGGTTCCAGTACCAGGTCGTCAAACGGGAACATCATATCGCAGTAGCCTTTGATATATTTGTCATAGACTCGCTCTGCGTTATGCTCATACGGCGTATCGTTCCAGTCGTCGCCGTACCATTCCACCAGGTCATCATCACCCAGGTAGAACCGTACCAGGTTGCCCTTGCGCTCAAAGTCAATAATTTTCATGCCTGCGCGTTTCCTCCTTGGTGGCTTCATGTCCAGAATCAAACATCTTGGTCATATCTGCCGGAAATTCATGCCTGCTGTACATAGCCGCAGTCCGCCGCACCAATTCGCACGGATCAGGATTATTTGCCCCAAACTCCGCGTTCAGCTCGTCTTGCGTCACCGGCCACTTAAAGCCAAAGTCACTGCGCTTGATTTTGCACAGCGGTGCTCCTTCATGCCAGAACACGATGCCCTCTATGGCGGCCAACTCCAACCCGCGCCGGATTCCCTCAAAGCTTAGGTTCGGGACGTCAATACTGATCGTGCCGTGCCGCACCAGCACGTCCTTGTCCAGCCCGTAGGGATTCTTCTGGAAGTGCGGTCCAATCGCCTCATAGGTTGCATCCGGCAGGTCATCCCAGCTGTTGTTTCGTGCCGCCACAAACCATTTGTCCGCGGGGTTGTCTGCCGCCACTTTCACCCAGTGGGGCCAGTGGCCAGTTACCGGGTCTGGCTCGTCACACGGGATCGCACCCTCCGGCACTGCTCTGCCCGGCTTGGCATCAAAGCGCTTGTAGAATTCGCCGTTAATAATCGCGCAGCAGGCACCGTCAATCTTCAATGTGGCAATGCTCTCATCCGTCAGCGCCGCTTCACAGCCCGGCGTAATCTCGTCATGGATTCCGGTAATCTTGTGGCCACTGAACTCGCGTTTATATAAGGTTGGAATTTTCTTCATTGGTAAAGACCTCCAAAACTTTGTTAATTATTCAGGTGTCAATCTTGATGCTGCGCATAACAATATCGGCAACAGGTTCGCCCGTTAATGCGCACAGGCAGGCGTAACGGCCAATCCATTCATCGAAGTCTACGTTATCGTTAAAGGTGATTTGCACATAGTTGGTAGAATAACCATGACTTTTCGCCCATGTGTTCGGCGTGCCATTGTCGCATTCCAAACAAACATGCCGGCGGCCTGGATCTGATTCAATAAACCAAACCATGCTGACACCCTGCTCACATAGCGTGGCCATCATTTTCCTGGCGCTCAGTTTTGCGCTGCATGTCTCTGCCGTGCTCCAGCGGCTCGTCTGGCTGGCCTGGTATTTTGCGCACGCATCATCCACGGCCTTATGTGCTGCCTCTGGGTCGCTCACATCAATCGTCACACTGCGCAGCGTGGTTGGCTCTGGTGTAGCAGCCGGTGCCTCACATTCCTCCGGCGTAAGTAACGTACAGCAGTTTGGGTCAAGCTTCAGCTCCCTGACCGCCAGCATACCGCTCGGCTGCAGCCACCGCCCATAGGGGATCTGGCCGTCCACCACTTTGGTAATTATGAATGTATCTCCCTCGCAGGCCGCATATTGGCGTATATCCGCCCGGTGTGTTTTGGTAATTCGCACCTTGTCGCCCGGTTTTGCCAAACAATATCTAGCGGAGCTGTTGATGGTGCCTGTGTTGTGATTTTCCATGAATTATTTGCCTCCTTTGTTTGCGAAAACTTGTATTTAATAAAGGTAAAAAAACGGGTGCTTGCCAGGCACCCAAATTCAGTGGGTATCGTTATATAGTAGCCAACGGCGGCACCCCCAACACTGTATCTACTGCCATTGCCGTTGCATCAATCTGCTCCTGGCTCAAGCCAATGTAGCGCATCGTAATGCTCTGGCTGCTGTGGTGGAACTTGTTTTGCAGCGTTTCCATCACCTGGCCAGCCGGCAGCCCGGCCTCTGTCATGGCGTGGTTTGCAGCATAGCCATAGGTCTTGCGCAGGCTGTGGGTACTAATATGCTCTTTAATGCCGCACTCTTTGGCCGCATGGTTTAAGATCCGCCACACCTGGGTTTCGTCCAGCGGCTGCGGCACTCCCTTGGGGCTGCGCATACTCTGGAACAATGGCCAGCCTGGCTTCAGCACATTCATGGTTCGGCCCCGCATCTCTTCAATCAGAGCGGTAATCGCGCCTGCTGCCAGCGGGGTAATCAGGTCATTGGTGCGCTTGCCGGTCTTTTCATTGATGATAATTACGCGGTGGCGCGGGCAGTTGTGCTCACAATCCCACACATCATCAACGGTAAGGCGTAAAAGATCGCCCACACGCAGGCCCAGTGTCACACCACATATAAATAAGGTATAGTTCCGCTGCCTGTTATACGGGCGTCCCTGGGTGTGCAGGTATGTGGCTATGGCGTTAAAGTCCTCGCGGCTGCGGATCGGCTCTGCCGGCGTTGGTTTTGCCACACCATTGGTTTTTACCAGACTCAGTTTGGGTTGTGCATAGCGGGCGGCACGGGCTTTCTTACTGCGGCTCCGCTGGCGCGGCTGTGGTGTTTCGCGTACCAGCTTATAACCCATGGCGGATGCCAGCTGTTCCATCAGGGCGTTGTGGCCGTCAGTATCGGCGCTTGCCTGCATCATTGCCATCAGTAAGCTTGCAGCACCTTGTAGGTCCAGCCCACCTTTGGCATCTGCGGCTTCCTGCATCGTAACTGTGCGGGGAATAAAGTGAGCTACGCTGTTTCTTTTTTTCATAGTGGGCTTCCCTCCTGTGTGGTGTGTCTTGCGGAGCTTTATCCTGCGGAGCTTTATCTTATGGTTCTATTATAGCACTGCTAATTACAAGAAGTCAACAGTGACAAAAAATAAATTTCAGGAGAAAGCGTAACACAGGCTCCGCCTGTAGGGGCGAAAGAACCCCCTGTCTGACGACAGCGGGACCCAATCTACCCACTCTACCTGGCAACAGTGGGATTAACCTCCCCCCTGTCTACCTGGCAACAGCGAGGCTGATAGAACCAACTATACAGTATAAATAGGTAGGAAAACGACTAACAGGCGATCAGAGCGCCCTGTGATAGCCCTGTGGTGCTCGTTATTAGCCGGATCTGGTCTCAAAATGGATGGATCTGCCCCTGATGAAGGCCCAAAGAGGGCGTTTTCGGGGATCAAAAAGCTCCGCCAGAGTCGTTCCGAGGCGTTTTCGAGCGGAAATTATGCGTTTTTTAGCGTTTTGGCGCTGTTTTTGCGCATTTTAGTGGCCAAATTGCACGTTTTTATGGCGTTTTTGGGTAAAAAAATAAGGCCCCAAAGGAGCCTAGAAAGCGGATTGTTATGCGGTTTTCTTCGAGAAAGGGAACGATTAAGGAAACAGGGGGTTTGAGGACGGAAAGTGGTGGAAGGGAGGGGTTTAGAGAAAGGAGAAGAGGAGGTGGGGAGGTGAAAGAGGGAGAAACCGCGTAGGTGCGTTGGTTTGTGTTTTGAGAGCCGGGAGTGAGATGAGATAACTGACCCGTTTTTCACGCTCACACGTTATTTTTTCTTTTTAACCTGCCCCCACATACAAACTATTGAAGGTGGTTTGCAAGTAGCAGATTTTTAGCGGTGTACCGCTATTTTATGGCCTTCTCACCCGCTGATTTTTGGCGCTTTTCTTGCTTTACAGAGGGTATACCAGGCGCTGTTTTAGTTAAAGAAATTTAGGTAAATATATTTAGGTAAATTCTTTTGTGCCGTCGGTGCCCTAACAACCATTAGTTTCAATTCAAACAGTTAGAATTGAAACAATCTATCTGCGTCCCGGTCCTCCACTGCCTGATACACGCAGTACAGAGCCCCGCCTTCCCCGCCTTATTAGTACGCGCGTACATTATATAGCGCGGAAAAAATCCCACGGATCATATGTGCTATTTATTATCAATAACCGTGCTGTATAACATATCTATGGCATTTTTTAGCACTTGCGCCTTGCTTGTGTTTTGTTGATCGGCTATTGCAGCAATCTTCGCAGCGTATCCCGCCGGTAAATATGCCTGAATTCTATCCGTTTTTTCCGCGATATATCGCGCATTTGCCGCTTTTTTGGCTTCATTATATATGCGTTTACCCATAATCTTTATTATTTGCACCTCTTTCTTGCATGTATCAATAGTGCATAGATATATGTACACTAACAGAATATTTCGTCACTGTACCGTCACTTTTTCAGATTTTTAATTTTGCGCGTTTTGTGTATGTTCATAGCTATATGCACATGCTATACTATGCGTGTACTTGAAACAAACCCCTTGCACTGTTTCAGGTATGTTCATCCGATTTTGACCGCGCCCGGCTTTACCGCCCGGACAACACTCAATTGAACATATAGGAAGGAAGTACATACCATGACTACAAATTATACCGCCGCCGCCCGCGCTGCCATTGCAGAGCACAAAGCAATTAACTGCAAGCTCTTTACCGCCCACTGTGACGGCCCTGATATGACCACCGCCGCCGCCCGTGAACTCTTCCACCTGTACCGGGATAGCGCCGCCGCCCTGATTATGGCCGTGGCGGACTATCGCGCCGCTGTTACTAACAGCCTGACCCCTGACCCCGCGCCCGTTCTGACCGCCGCCCGCGGCTATTTGGGCAAGTTCGCCCCTGACCGCCGCGCCGCCGCCGCTATGCTCTTTGACGTGGCAAGCGGTGAAACAGACAGCGCCGCCGCCGCCCGTATTGTTACCGCCCTTGCCCCCGTTGCCGTCAATGGCACCGCAAAAGATACCAACGGCGCCCGCCGTGGTACAATCAACCTGAACGCGGATTCTGCCGCCACTTCCACCGTTATGACTGCGCTTGAACAGTGGGCTATTGACCGCCTTGACGGCGTACAAGCAAGTAACGCCGCCGCCCTGGTGGAAGATAAGAAGGCCCGCAAGGCCGCCCAAAAGGCCGCCCGCGAACAGCGCAAGGCCGAACAGGCCGCAAAAGCCGCCGCCGTTGCCGCCGTACAGGCAAAAGCAAAAGCCCCGCGCAAGTCCACCCGGAAGGCAACCCCCAAAGCGCCCGCCGCTACTTTGACCGCCGCCCGCGCCTGATTCAATCCACCGCGCCGCCCTCTTTGGGCGGTATGGCCCCACGCTGCAAGCGTCCGCGCCGCGGGGCTGGAAACACAAGAGCGCCCCAAAAAGCGCCCCCGTGTTACTGATTGCAGCACCGCGCCGCCCGGTATAGACGGCAAAAGCACCTTGACAACAGAATAAGCAGGTTGACACAAAAGCCGGGAACGGTTTACTTGTGCGCCCTGTGCTTAAAAAATGCCGTGGGAACACGGTGCACGCAAAGGGCCCTGTTTGTTCGCTATATCCCACTTGTTTTACCATGCCGCCGCAAAAAGTGTGCATAAATTCCGCCCGGAAAGTGTACCCTTTGCAGCCTGGCAACGGGGTTTTAATCCCGCGTCAATATGGTAAAGCATTGTAAAGCGCAAAACCCAACTTGCAAAACCTGTATAGATTACACAAGTGTACATATATGGCGGTTTTGTCGCGGCCCCGTGGTTTGAGCCTTGCACCTCTTGTCAACCCGGAAAGTGTATTCACACGCCGTTATAACAATGGCCTGTTTTTTCACAGGTTAATTATAACATTTCAGCCGGTAAAATGCAAGAGTACAAGCGCCACAAAACCACGCGCCAAAACAAAACCGCCTTCATAACCGGGCAAAGTGGGCATGACCGCCGCGCCCGGAAAGAACGAATGTTTGAATAAATTATACAAAAGAGGTGTACCCAAATGTCACGCAAACACGCAAAACCCGCCGCCAAAAGTGTGGCCGGGTATAAGATGAAAAGCCCCCGCCAATGCACCAGCCCCACGCCCTGGCACGGGTATAACCTGCAAGCCGGGGACATTTACGGGGTTGACCGCGTTGGCCCCTATGTTGCCCGCCCGCATATGTACAAGGGCCAAATGATTTTTATGCGCCCTTGCCGTGGGCAAAATGAATCTTTTTGGGTGCCGTTCCGCGCAACCGCTGAAACGTCCGAACACGTCGCCGAAATTTTCAAGCGCTTCCCCATGACCCCGCCGGAACACGCAACGGCAGAATACCGGAAAGCCCTGGCAGTCTATCGCGCCGCCAAAATGAAAGCTCTTGCCCCGCGTTTCTTTGCCGCTCAAATGCAGGCCGGCGTCATCCGCAAAAATCATTTCAAGTTCAAAAGCCGTCAGCACGGTAACTGCCACGAATACCGCCTTGCCACCCTCCTGGCCTATGGTGATAAGGTCGAAATTAACGGCCGCCGCGTTGCCGTCACGGATAAAATCGGTTTGTATCTTGACGGCGGTGCATTCTGATCCGCCTCCGCAAAACGAATTGAAGTATGAAAGGAAGTAAAAAACTATGTTTGAAATGAAGTTGTTTGAAGTCCGGTTCCAACTTTCCACCGGTGCCCTGTTTAAGTCTGTCATCCCCGCTTATTCTAACGGTGGGGCGGAACACAAAGTGCTCGATCTGCTTTGCGGCCGCTGCAAGCGTGCCCTGGCATTTGATTCCGAAAATGAACCCGTTGCGGAATCGCTTTATCCGGGAGCGCAGCCCATTGACTGCACCCTCATTGCCACGCTGTAACACCCCCATGCCCGGAGTTGGTAGGCCGGGGGAAGAAAGCATCCTACCACCATTTTCAAAAGCAAATCCAGATTATAAAATGAAAGGAAATCCCATCATGTTTTCAGTTAATTTGAATTGGAATACTCCTGCCGGCAACTTTTCCGAAACTCTGAAAAGCTTTTCCCGTAAAGAGCTTGCCAAACATTATGCTGACCTGGTAGAAAGCCACATGGAAGCCGCTCTTGGTCGGAATGACTTTGATCTTCTCTTCCCTGCTGCCGAATGGTCAGACTGGGAACGTTGTGTCCTGCGTCGCCTTTATGATACGATCCCGGATAGCTTTCAGTGCAAAATCGAAGTTGAAGATTGAATTGTTAGGTTGAAAGGAAGTCCATTATGAAATTAAAACACATTTATAAGCGCCTGGCCGTCCACCTCACCCGCTTCGCCCTGTTCAGCGCCACCGCGTGCGCCATTCTCTTCGGCCTTCCCGCCCTGGCCACTCGTCACCCCTTCATTCTGCTGGCCGTTTCCCTGTCTGTTTTGATTCTGGCCGTGTATGCCACTCACAAACCGGCAGCCAAACCCAAAGCGGCAAAGCACCGCACCGCCACCCACCGCAAGGCGGCCTGACCCTGAATCCCATCATGAACATCATGAATAAGTTCTTTGCGCTCTGACTTCACCGCCAGGGCGTTTTTTATTGAAATGAAAGGAAGTCCCCAAAATGAAACCTCGCCGCATTCTCTCCGCCCTCCTCCTCTCCCTCGGCCTTATCCTCCTGACCTTTGCCGCCACCTGCCGCCTGGTTATGACCAACATCCAAATTGATTATGACCCGTCCAGCCCTGCAACCGTAACCCTCACCGTCTTTGGCCAGTCGGATGAATACGCCCTGGCCATTGATGCCGATTGAATCCCCTGCCAAAAACAGTGTGAAATGAAAGGAAGTACCCAAAATGAATTCTCTTTATGCCCTCATCCTCACCGATTCCCTTCACCTGCCCACCACCATCGGCTATTTTAATACCCGTCCCGCCGCCTGTCAAGCCCGCCAGAGTGCCCGCGCCTGGCTGGACGATGAATCCCAGTCGGTCGAAAGCCTCAACTGCTTCTCCAACGCCGCAGTGAACATCCTGGATGAATGCCGCACCGCAATCGAAAAGAATCCCGCGCACTATGTAGACCTGCGCGTTAAGCCTGTCGATGACCTCTCCGACCCCGAAACAACCCCGTTCCGCGTCTATTATGAAACCGCAGCCGGCGACCGTTACTTCACCGTTATGGAAACCGTCACAGATCTCACCGCCACCCGTATCGTCTCCCACACCGTTCCCAACTGTACAGTTATCGTAACGGCCTTCCCGGATGAACATGTTGAAACCGTTGGCTACACGGAAGTCAAGCCGGAAATGCTGGATGCCCTCGCCCTCCATCAGCCCAAACCCACTGCCGATTCCCTCATTGAATTCGCTAAGCTGGCCGACTCCGGCACCATCAGCCGCAGCCAGTTTGAAACCTTTGCCTATCACGCCGTCAACTCTCCCCTGCCCAATGAAAACTTCACGGACCTCAACGCGCTTGCCAATACCCTCCGCAAGTCCCTGGATGAAGGCACCCAGATTATTCTCTGATTGAAAGGAGTTCCGCAATGAAACTGCAATACCACAAAATCCGTGGCGTGGATAAGTCCGTCTGCACCGCAGAGCAGAAAATCGCCTATAACATGGCCTCCCGCATCTATGGCGATATCCGTTTTGCCAAAGCCTGGCAGCAGTATGATTCCGGCAAGGTTCCCGCTTTCCTCCAAAATGATTGGGAATCCAAAGCGATTCGGACCTACTTTACCACCTGGCAGCGCGATTATAACAAAGCGTCCGCCCATTACAACGAAGACGCAATCTTCAGCGCCCTGCGTGCCGGCCTGCATGATTTTATCTGTCGCCACGGCCCCATCCTCACCACCTATAAAGAAGTCGGCCAGGCGTTTCCCGCCTACTACCTCTGAATAAATTGAATCATGAAAGGAAGCTGCAAAATGAATACCCCCTACGCTCTCATTCTCACTGATTCCACCCACGCACCTACCGTCATCGGCCATTATAACAGCCGCCAAACGATAGATGAAATCCGTTCCGCTATTCGCAGCTACTTCACCGATGACGAACCGGTTCTCCCCACGGATATCATTCCCGGCACCGCCCAGGTCCTGAATGAATGCCGCGCCGCAATCAAGGCACACCACAACCACTTTGTCAATCTGCGCAGCCTAGCCTTGAATGACCCCTATCGCATCTGGCAGCCTGAACTGCGCCAGTACGCCGTCACGTTTTATATTCCCTACGCAAAATGCGTTACTTATTTTACTGCCATGTCCACCATCATTGCGGAACGAATCGTGCAGAAAACGCTTGAGAGCGCCAAAGATGTTACCGCCTTCCTCATCCCGTCCGACCACCCGGAATATAAAGGCATTTTTGCCGACCGCAGAGAAATTCCTGCCGCCGACCTTGATTCTATCACCTGGTTTTAACACTGAATCACAAGATGAAAGGAAGCCCCACAATGATTGTCACCAAAGAGAACAAACGTCTTTACGCAACCTCCTGGCAGTATAACTCTGCCCGCATCCTTACCTGCCTGGCCCAGCTCATCACCGCCCAGGGCGGCAAAGTGAAACCCTTGTATTCCGCCGTCATCTCTGACCGCAACCTGGAAGAAGCCTGCACCGCAACGCAGCGCCGCATTGAATCATCTTCAACCTTCCATCCCAAAGTGCGGGAACCGCTGATTTCCAACCTCCAAAAGGAACTCGCCCTTTTCCAGTCCATCCCCAACGCCCCCATCACCGTCACCCACACCAGCTATATCAACTTCACAATGAACGGCGTTTACTACTCCTATAGCCTGGACAATAACCCTTTCTTTCCCTTCCACTACCTCAAAACCCCTATCGATCCCAAAAGCGAAACCTACTCCGGCGATGCTTGTATGGAAGAAAGCCCCAAGTCCTGGTTTACTGACCCGCTTATCGGCTTTGGCTGTCCTGATTCCGAGATTGAATCCGCTGCCGGGGCTATCCTCTCCCTGCTCCTTGCCGCCCCACTCTCCACCATTCGCCACGATACCAAGCGCACCCGCATCCCCAACACTTACGATGACGGCTACCACTTTGAAACCATCCCCATTAAAGAGCGCCGCCTCAAGATTGATTTTTGAACGTCAATCAAAATTAAGTAACAGTATTGTCAAAGAAAGGAAGTTCCATCATGGCTTATGAACGTAAAACTGAGGATGTATACGAGGTCGTTTATGATTATGGTTATGGCGATGGCCTTGAAGTCCTTACCCAGTGCAGCACAATGCGGGAAGCCAAAGCCGACCGCAAAGCTTACATTGAAAATGAACACATCTGCCCCATGATCCGCAAACGCCGCTACCCAATTCATAACAACACAGTCTGCTAAAGAAAGGTCGAACCAAAATGAAAACCAAAACCCGCCACCCCTTCAACCTCCAGTCCGAACTCTCCCGCCTGGAACTCAACGGTGCCTGCTCTTACGATGGCAAGCCCCTCATCCTCCTGGAACAAGCCTACTGCTCCTATGATTGTTACCACGGTATCGCCCAGTACGTTGCCACAGCCATCTGCCCCAACGAAATCGCCAAGGATTTCACTGCCCCGTGCTATATCGTCACCTGGCCCATCATCCGCCCCACTGCCGAAAACGAAGAGGATACCTGCGATTGGTCCACCCCCGACGGCCTCACCCCCAACGGCAAATATGATTTGGAACGCCGCTATTATTACTAATGTCCAACCTTTTGCACTAGCGCATCACAACGTTTGGTTGTATAATCCAATCATAAACCAAACCGCAAAACAAAATTATTTCTCCGTTTCCACCAAACTTTCCAAGTTAAAATCCGCATAAATTTTACCATCCTAACAAATCTTATGAACAAATTGTAAATTCAAAAACGAATCTGCAAGCCACAAAGCTGCGCAGCATGAAAGGAAGTACCGCCCCATGTCTACCCAAATTCTCAACCTCACCCCGCACGAAATCAATATTGGCACCGCCTCCATCAAGCCCTTCGGCGTGGTTGCCCGCGTCTATGTTGAATCCATTTCCGACGGCGAATTCACCACCGCTTCCGGCACAACCATCCCCATCTCCCACTCTTACTATGGCGATGTCGAAAACCTGCCAAACCCCATGCCCAATACGATTTACATTGTCAGTGCTCTTGTTGCCTCCCGCGTCCCCACCCGCTCCGATGTCTTTTACCCCTGCTGCATGGTCCGCGATACCCAAGGCCGCGTCATCGGCTGCAAAACCCTCTGCTGTGCCGCCGCCCCCGTCCTCGCCGCTGTGCATTAACCTGCGGTACAAAACGATTCAAGAAAGGAGATTGAACTATGGTTTATAAAGTAACCACCTTGAAAGACCTTCCTGGTATTCCCGCAGGTTCCCAGTTTCGGTATGATAAGTCCTGGGGCGAAGAACCAAAGCTTTCTAATCTTAATGAGGATTCCCCCGGCGTCCTGACTCCTGGTAACATTATGTTTCTCATCTGGGATGTTATTGTTAGCAACCCGGACGGCTGGGTGACACTCGAACCTCTCTGTGATGAATTTACCGACTTCAAATGCCCCGATTGCGGTAAAACACAGGGCATTCTTCATGTTTATAAACCCGAAACCTCGCAAAGCAAACCTGTTGTAACAATGGAATGTATCTGTGGTCGTAATTATGATCTGGATTTTCAGTACCATGGAAAAACTCCTTTGGGAGAAACTTAAAAATCAATCACCCCAAAGCCCTGCCTACCCGCAAGGCTTTTTTCTTTTGCCTATTAAACTCTAAGCCAAGAAAGGAATTACTTACCATGACTGACTTTGAAAGAAAAATTACTTCCGAAAAAGCTCTTGATGCCGCCATCCGCCAGCTCAAAACCCAGGACGACTGGTTCCTTACCACCAAAACCGGCCTGGCAAAGCGTATCGTCACCCTCTACGATGAAATTATTGCCGCTGCTGATTTCCCCGTTTCTCTTCCCGTCCGCGATGTCCTCAACTACAGCTCTGCCGCCTTCATGAATTATGTCAAGCTCGGCTGCAACTACATCACCCGCAAATTCAATGTCCGCCACAGCCCCACCACCGTTTACTCTTATGGCTACAACTACAGCAACGAAGCCATTCACGAAAAAGCTTCTTATCCTTACACCATTGATGATTTCTTCGCTGATCCTCTTCGCAAGTCTCTGTTCGTCATCGGCTGCTATAACTACCTGCACGATGTTATTGATGGCAAAATCAAACCTACCAAGATGACGGAAGCCAAAGCCGAAACGAAACCTCTCACTCTCCAGTCCGCCACCACCCTTGCCGCTCCTCCCATCGCACCCACCATTCCCATCACCAAAACGAACACCGTTTCCTGTTCCGCCACCAAAACCTGCGCCGCCTATAAACCCGTACCCCAGAGCCCCGCAAACCCGTAACACAAGCGCAAAACCCGTTCCCATTCCAAACGCCGGACGCACCGCCCTCTTATATATCTATCTTTATCTTTATATATAAACGCTATTGACGTGCTGTTTTCAGCCCGATTTTGAACCTTCCTAGTCGTATTGACACGCAATTTTTAGGCCGTTTTGGAACATTGCTTTTACTAACCCACCACCTCACCGGGTTTGTACCGCTTAAAAACAAACATATTTTGTCATCGGCCATGCAACATTCTCACCGCATCAAGCAACATTTTTACGGCTTGAACATTTGCGAAAACTTGTATATAATCAAAATCACAAAGTCACCCGCCAGCATGAAACCGCATCCCTCTCAGCGCCCCACACAGCCCCTACAGGCCGTGTTTCCTTGTGGCCATGCAGTTTCTCGCCCGTTTTCTTCTCGTTTCTCACAGCGCATCCCAGCCTTATTATAATTTGTTCCCCGCCCTGCCCCGTCTGGTAGGTTTTATTTCACCCTGTTATTTACAAGTTTTCGCAAACAAAAGGAGTTGACCCCCATGTACATCATCATCCCCACCCACGGCCATTACGAAATCCGTGACGGCCCCACCTTCATCCAGTCCGCCGATACTTACCGCGAAGCCTGCCATGAACTCGCTTCCCTCACCAATTTCCCAACCTAGGCAACCGTGCATTCCGCACTTGCAAATATTTTTTACATTGGCTACACGCCAAAGAAAGGACACACATTATGTCTACTGTCAAAATCAACGAAACCACTTTCTCCATCACCTCCGCCCTGACTATGGCTCAGCTCAAAACCCTTCACACCAAGGCTCCCCAGGCCCTGCAGCTGACCAAGCCCGGCAAAAAGTCCGGCGATGACGATGAAATCATCTTTGCCATTGCCCCGTCCGCCAAGCAGAGCATGTCCACCTACGGCATCTGCTTCGCCAAGTCCGCCTTCGGCACCGACAATGCCATCTACGTTGAGGACCTGCCCGCCGACCTCGAAGACATCACCAAGGCCAAGGAGCATGTCGCCGAGCGCATCGGCTTCGCAAAGAAGCACCTGGATGAAATCGAAACCCAGGCCGCTGCAACTCTGGCTCAGCTCAAGGCCGACCACGATGCCATCATCGCCGGCATTGAAGTTTCCACCCCGGCCGCCCAGACCACCCCGGCAAACGAAACCGCCGCTCAGTAACCAAAACGGCCGGTGCTCACCCCCACAACAAGCAGCCCGGCCATGATTTTTCTTCCCCAATCCACAATCCAACATAAAAATATTTCATCATAAGGAGATTTTTTACCATGATTAACGTCACTATCGTCGATAACCTGCACCGCAACACCTACCCCGTTGACCCCAACACCACCCTGCGCTCCGTCCTGGAAGCTCATGATGTCGATTACACTACCGGCCAGACCAAGCTGGATGGCTCCTCTCTGGCCGCAGGCGACCTGGATAAGACCTTCGCAGACTTCGGTATCGCGGAAAAGTGCTACCTGGTCAACATTGCCAAGCAGGATAACGCCTGATTGATTTCCCTCCGGTGGTGTCTCTTCCCCCACCGGGGTGCTGCCTGACAGGAACAGCCTCCCCGCGGCAGGCAGCGGGCAACGCAAACGCGGCCAATCGTTCCAAATCTAATCAGAAAGGAAAAATGAATCACCATGCCACTCCCCAATTACACCGATATTCTCAATTACATGTCGCCCACCATCACATGGCAGGACAACACCCCCTGCCGCTCCTCTTTCAAAACAATTTTCACCAAAGTTCTGGCCTGCACGGTCTACTCCCGCCTCACCGCAGGCAATACCCTTGCCATCCTTGGCGATGATTCCGGCCTCCAGCCTTCCACTAACCCGAATGAATCCCGTTTGTTCTTCGTCACCGATAAAGCCTCCATCCCCGATTCCATCCAGGAAGTTAAGGATATCGGCGCTTATCTCTCTGATAAATACAAAGTTTATCAGGATGCAGCCGCCCGTATCACCATCGTCCAGTTCCAGCGCGACGGCGGCCTCTACAGCAGTGTTTTTTACAACCGTGTCGCCTCGGCCATGCCCCGCCTGCTGCCCTGGCTTTTCAAGGACCACCCCCTCACCTCCGATGAACTCGCTTACCTTCGCGCCCTCTCCACCCCGGATACTGGCTCGGAAGCCCTCGCCCGGATGGCGGAAGCCCTTTATAACAAAACCGATCTGACCTCCAGGGCCGTAGATAAAGCGATCGAATCCCTCTTCAAAGGTACCATTGACCGCCGTAAAGCGGATCTCAAGCGGTCAATTGAAAGTCTTTACCGTGATCTGAAAGAAACCCGCGCCCGTATCTCGGAAATTTTTACCAACATCACCAACACCAACTGTGAGCTGACCGGCCTTGACTCCAAAGATGAATCCACCTTTATCACGGAACTCAAGGATTATCTCCACACTCAAAAGGGTATCTCCGTTGGTGCTGTCGATGGATCGCTTCTCCTCGTCATCACCACATTCCTCTCCAACTATGACCCGGATGATGTCGAAACCTTTATCTTCAACAGTGACCGCCCCTATCAGGATCTTACCGATGAAGAAGAACACGATGTCCGTATCCTTTTCCGGGCTGTGTTCATTGACCACATCTTCAAAATCAAACTCGCTGCCACCTATAGGCTTAATTACAACTGCCATGTCACAGCTATGTCCGATGCGATCAATATGAACGTCATTCAGGCTGTTCCCAACCCTCACATCAATCATCACTCCTGCCTCGGTAACTATGAACCCATGCTGGAGGATGCCGAGGATCGCCGAGATTTTATTGCCGCCATTGCTATCTGTCAGCAGAGCGCCAGCAGCATGAACCTCGTCGAAACAATCTCCACCAAATATTTCTTTGATGATTTCGCCGACGCCTATCACAATGATATCCCCGTCATCCTTACCGCCGCCGGTGAATCCATCACCCCCAAGCAGGCCATTGAACAGCTCAAATCCGCAAACGATTCCGTTAAGGAAGGAGAATAACCATGCAAGTTATCCGTATTGATCAGACCGCTCTGGATGCCGCCATCGAACTCTATCGTCAGCAGCTCCTCACCGGCGCTGTCAAGCTCACAAAAACTAAGGCAAAAGATAAAATCAACATCAATTTTACCGCCGATGCCTGGGCCAAACAGTCCCGCCTCATTGATGATTTCACTTCCGAGGTCGCCTGGCACGGCCTCATGCGCCAGCTCTCCCCCACCGAGTATGAAATCTATGATATCCTCGTCTACCCCCAGCAGGTCACTGGTGTCACCGTCGAAACCGACCAGGATAAATACAACGACTGGCTGGTCTCCCAGCCCGATGAAATCTTCAACAACATCCGCTACCAGGCCCACAGCCACGTCAACATGTCCACTTCCCCTTCCGGCGTTGATGACGAAAACGAGTCCAAAATTGTCAATAAGCTCAAGGGCAATGATTTCTACCTCTTCATGATCTGGAACAAGCGTGGCGAGTTCACCGCCCGCCTGTATGACTACGCCGCCAACAAAATCTACGATAAAGACGATATCTCTGTTACCTACACCGATACTCTCTCCGATTTTGCCGCCACCGCTCAGTCCCTTGTCACCAAGGCTCCGCCCATCTATTCCAAAACGAACCCTCCCGTCAAGCCCACCGGTGGCACCGCACCCCACGTCTTCTGGGATAACGCCGCCCGCTGTTGGACGGACGATGACGGCAATTATTACGACCACTACCCCACCTATTACGATTATCTCACCAACGGAGGTGCCTTATGAATCTTGCCAAAAGCCTGGATGTCTTCTCCCCGCATGATGTCAAAGGCCGCATCCACATCATTGGCTGCGGTTCGGTCGGCTCCACCATCGCGGAGCTTCTTGCCCGCTATGGCCTGACCAACTTCACCCTTTATGATTTTGATACGGTGGAAAAGAAAAACATCGTCAACCAGATGTTCTTTGATCCCCAGGTCGGCCAGCCCAAAGTGGAAGCCCTCCGCGATATCCTCTGTGCCATCAACCCGGAAGCCAAAAATGATATCCGTCTGGAACCCTCCGGCTGGAACGGCCAGCCCCTCTCCGGTTACGTTTTTCTCGCCGTAGATAATATCGAGATCCGCCAGAAAATCGTGGATGCCAACCGCTTTAACACCTTCATTAAAGCCATGTTTGATGTCCGCACCGCCCTCTTTGACGCCCAGCTCTACGCTGCCGATTGGTCGGACCCCAAACAGGTCAAGGAATTCCGCGCCACAATGAACTTTACTCACGCCGAAGCCACCGCCCAGGTCCCTGTTTCGGCCTGCGGCACTACCCTCGGTGTTGCCCCCACGGTTCGCGTTGCCGCCTGCTATACCGTCACCAACTTCCAAAACTTCATCAAAAAAGGCGAGCTGATCCACACCGGCCTCTCTGCCCCCTTCAATCTCCAGGGTGAATCCGCATTCCTCGGTCTGTAACCCTGTCGTCTTAGCGTTTCATTAAATTTCGTTTGTGTTGTATACTGTAAGCTTTTTTTTCGCTTCGTGCTCTTCGGTCATATCCAAGAGCACGAATTTGTTACCCCGACCCACCCTCCTCCATGATCCTGGCCAGCCCGGGGCTGACTCAAGACCCCACCATAGCAGTATCCGAGCCTTGTGTCAAGCACCGATTGGTAGAAAAACTCTAAGAAAAATCCACACATTTCGGCCAGCAAAGGTGCAGGTATCGCAAAGGTCGAATCCACATTAGGCTACGGTCGCATCAACCAGAGCAACGATACGCCTCCCGGCCCGACGAACGGGAAACTCGCGGCAGCCCACATCTCCATCAGAACACAAACATAACCCTCACATAAGGAGCACTCACATGGTTTACATCACTTATAACTGCCCGGAACGTTTCCGGGAAATGACGTTTGAAGAACTCCTTCGCGGGGATTTCAACCTCGCCAACCTTTCCACCGGCGGCCACGGTGCTACCCGTACCGTCATCTGCAATAAAGTTCCTCCCCGCATCATGCGCATCACCAAGGTGGAACAAATGATTTTCCAGCTCCAGGCGTTCAATCAGCAGTATGAATCCCTTCGCCTCACCACTCCCCGTTCCAGCCTGTACAACCATTTTTCCATCCCCAAAGCTTCCGGCGGCCTCCGCTGGATCGATGCCCCCAACTCCGACTTAATGAAAGCCCTCAAGGAACTCAAAACTCTCTTCCAGTCCTGGATGTTTGCCGACCACCACACCTGCGCCTTCGCCTATGTCGAGGACCGCAGCGTCCTCTCCGCCGCCAAACGTCACCAAAAGTTCAATGCCTGGTGGTACGCCCACTTTGATTTCCATGGCTTCTTCCCTTCCACCACGCCGGCGTTTGTTCTCTCCCAGTTTGAACTCATTTATCCTTTCAACCTCATCCTCGCCAGCCCTACCGGCCACGCGGAGTTGCTCAAAGCCCTAGACCTCTGCTTCCTTAACGGCGCATTGCCGCAGGGCACCCCCATCTCCCCGCTCATCACCAACATCATGATGATCCCCTTTGACCACGCCTTCGCCAAGGCCGTCAACCATTTTGAATCCGGCAAGCATAACCCGGACGGAACCCCCATCACTGACCGCCTCTGCTACACCCGCTACGCCGATGATATCATCGTCTCCTGCAAAGTCATCTTCAATTATCACGCCGTCGAGCGCCTCATCGTCCAGCTTCTCTCCCAAATGAACGCCCCCTTCACCCTCAATGAAAAGAAAACCCAGTTCCACTCCCGCGCCGGCCGCAACTGGATTCTTGGCGTCATGCTCAATAAGGATAACCAAATCACAGTCGGCTACCGCAAAAATAAAATCTTCAAAGCCACCATTGATACCTACTTCCGCGATAAACAAAAGGGCAAAAAGTGGCCGGATGAAGACCTTCAGTCCTTCCAGGGCAACATTACCTGGTTCAAGGATGTCCAGCCCGATACCACCAAATATATCATCCAAAAGTATAACGCCAAATATGGCCTTGACCTTGAATCCTGCATCAAGGCCGATCTCGCCCCGCCCAGCGTAACCGCATAATCCAAAAAATCAATTTGTTTCAAAGGTAAAGTTTCGTTTTGATTTCTGTTCAAGTCAAAGCCAAACACCCTCCGGTCATATCCGAGGGTTTGAATTTGTTCCCCTGTCCCACCCCCCTGGAGGTGATCCAATCGCGTCGCAGTAAGCACCGCATCAGTCTCGAACTTCCATACACACGGAAACTAGCCTCGCGGCGCATCAGAAAGGATGGGCTAATGCCCTATTCTTCAACAAAAAAAGTAAGCAACACCGGTGGAAGCACCAATCAAACTCAGAATAACAGCCATGGCCAGCATCTGGGTCCGGTGGCTGCCTCTCATCAGCTTTCACAAATTGATTTTTGTTTTTCTCCATTCCGCCCCATGGTTCCGGGGCATTCCCAGGCGCTTCAGCTGTTTCTTCCTTTCTTAGCAGCTCGTTGCGCCCCCTGCTCGTGCGCCTGGTAAACGCACGGTCATGGTTTTACTTTCCTTTCGCTGGGCCTCCGGCCATTCCAATGGTTGGAGCGCCTTGTAATACCCCGGAACCCTCCCCTTCAAATGAATTCAGGTGATTTTTATGAAACTTATCCAAGATAACGGCAACTACGTCACCATCTTGATCGATTCCCACAGCTACAACGTCCCCTATGAAGTTATTACCGAAATCCAGGATGCCAAAGATCCCCTCGCTTATAAGTCCTCTACCCCCCGTATCTTCCCCAACCATCTCTTTCGACGCTCTCCTTCAAGGCAGGTAATTTTTATGAAACTTATCTCCCCCGGCTCACGGGTCAAATTCTATACCGTAGGACCAGTTATCAGCCAGGATCACAATCCCCTGAAAACTAAATTTCAAATCATCTATCTCTCCGGCACCGTCCAAGAAGATAACGGCAACCGCGTCACCGTCTGGACCGATGATTCCCGCACCTTCCACGTCCCCCATGAATATATCACCGAAATCCAGGACCCCAACGATCCATTCGCCTATAAGTCCCCCAACACCGTGCCCCCGTCTACCGTTTCTTTTGATGAAATTATTTCCGTCCTCTAATTCATACAGGTGATTCTTATGGACCCTTATTACATTCAACCCGGCACTCCCGTCTATTTCAAAATCATAACGCTACATGGCGCAGCCCATCGTACCCTCCACGGCTTTGTCCAATCTGATACTGGCGTTTATGTCACCGTTATTGTCCCCAGTATGAATAACAAAACATTTGTCGCCACCCATTCTGCCCTTACTTATGACGATACCCCCGAAGCCGTCACCCCCGCTCCTCTTCCCACTTCTCCCATTTCTTTTGATGAACTTATTTCTCAAGGTAGGTGATTCCTCATGACCCCATTCCTCCCCGGCTATGAACCTGGAACCTGGGTCGAGATCGTCTCCGCCCCGGAAATGCTCTGCTCCCTCCAGTATGATTACGGCACCACTTTCACCCTCACCGATTCTCTTCCCTATGAGCCTATCCTCAGCAAGCAGGGCAAGATCGTTGCCATCCTTGGCAAATCCGGCCTTCTCCGCCTCTACTTTCCTCACAACGATTCCTACTACATCATCCAGCCCAGCATGATCTCCCGCACTATCCCCGCTCCGTATCTCAGCTTTGATTCTCTTATCGCAAACCTCTAACCCCATCACAGAAAGGAAGCCTACCATGAATCCTACCTATAAAGTTGGCGATGTTGTCCAAATCATCTCCGAAGAAAAAGTTTATTCCTGTCCTACGGATGACCGCGGCAATTTTATTCTTGCTCGGTCCAGTTACGGCTTGTACGATTCTTTTCACAGAGATAAACTTCCTATTTGCGGTTGTTCGGCTGTCATTACTAGCATTTCCGAAAACGGTGTAGTAGGAAACCTATATAAACTCACTCCTTTCTTCGCTAAAGATAAAACCGTTTTCCCCTGGGATGACTGGTTCTTCTCCGCCGCTGAATTTCACCCTCTTATGGATCTGCTGAGTGTCGTTTCTCCGCCTCCGGTTCCTTCCATGTCATTAGATGATCTGTTGAAAGGAGCCGCGCAATGAATTTCCCCACCTACCCCGTTGGCACCCTCGTTCAAATCATTTCTGCCGCAGAGTTTGACGCTCTTCCCAAAAATGATGCTGGCTGTGCGCTGTTTCTCGATCCCCTTTCTAATGGTATCGCAGATTATATGTCCCCTAAACGCCGTTCTCTTTGTGGCAGCATCATGCAAATTGATCGTAAATTTGGCACTTCTGACTTTTACTTCTTAAAACCCTACGATCTCTCCACTGCTGTCGCTCCCTCCGCCGCTGCCAGATTCTCTTGGAACACCGCTCTTTTCACCCCCAATGAATTCCACCCCTATGGCACCCCGGTTCCCATTTCCCCTGTTTCCTTTGACGATTTCCTGAAAGGAGGCATTTGAATGCCATCCCCCTACCCCACCTACCACGTTGGTGATCGCGTCATCGTCCGCCAGTGGGATGATATGATGGAAGAATTCGGCTCCAATCCTTACGGTGATATCACTGTTCATCCTAATAAACTTTCTTTTATTCTTGACATGAAACCTTACTGTGGCAAAGAGTTTATTGTTGTCAAAATCGTTCATGATAAAGATCTTCCTGATGAACCCATTTATATTCTCGATTATTTATCGTGTACTCATGCAGGCTTTAATGTTGATGATTCTCCTCACGGTTGGTTTTTCACCTCCGCCATGCTCCTCCCCGTCCCTGCAACCCTCCCCCCTGAACCCAAAAACCGTATTTCCACCCCTTCTATTACCTTCGATGATTTACTTCAAGGAGTCTAATAACTATGAATACTGCCCCTAACCCCAATAACTATCCTACCTACAACATTGGTGATAAAGTTACCATTCGCCAGTGGGATGATATGGAGTCCGAATTTGGTTTGAACAGATATGGTGCCATTAAAACCCCACAAGCTTTGTTCACAGAGCCTATGAAACAATATTGCGGACAGACACTCCCTATTGTTCGCATAGACCCCTTTTTACATCCGAGTTTTGATTTTTATTATCTCGGTGGTAGCACAGCGGTTTTTACTTTCCCCATGTTTGAACAATCTTGTCCCACAGTTGTCTGCGCCTCCACTCTCTCCTTTGATGATTTATTGAAAGGAGCTACCTCTCAACTGGCAAATCCCCAAGCATAAATACCACGGCGCTTCCATGGCCGATTTTGCCGACCACACCCCGCCGTGCCCCAACTATCAACCTTAAAAATAAAACAGCCTAACAAGGTATAGAATCATTTGCTGATTATATTTCAGTTCATGCTTTCACTCTTCGGTTATATCCAAGAGTTCGAATTTGTTACCTCCTCCCCCTCCTGGATCACGGGCGTCGTCTGCAGACGACGCGCCTCCATACGGTTTCGAGTTGACATCAAAAGACTTGTCACAAAACCAAAACTACGTTCATACGTTCTTCACAAGTCCAATCATCGATCCACTCAAGAAGACCGTTTCCCACCAGCTTGTTCCCTGTTTTATTTTGAATCTATTTTTACCATCAGAAAGGATCAACCATTATGACCAAACTTACCTACACCCTCGCTATCATCAACGGCACTGTCTGCTATGAATGCCAGCCCTCCACCCCGCACGCCTTCTATTCGGGCGGCGGCTGGTTCGCCCCGTTCTGCACCGTCCTCGAACTCACCCGCAAAAACACCGTCAAAGCATAACAAATATCCAATATCCATTTATCCCATATCACAGAAAGGAACTTTCAAAATGACTCAAAATCTTACCCTCGTTACCCAAAAGCCTTTTGGCTCCCTCACCTGCAACTTCTATAAAGATGATGCCATTGAAAACAAATTTTATATGACGAGGCGTCAGATTGGTGAAGCACTAGGCTATGTAAAAGCTGATGATGCTATTCAGCAAATTCATGATCGAAATAAAGACCGTCTTGATCCACTTTCAACAACCCTCACTTTGGGGGGTGTTGAAGGAAATAGATGGGTAAATCGAAATACCCGTGTCTACACCCTCCGCGGTGTTATGGAAATCTGCCGCTTCTCCCGCCAGCCCAACGCGGATAAATTCATGGACTTCGTATGGGACGTTATGGAATCTCTTTACCATGGCCGCAGCGTTCTCGCCACCCCGGACCAAACCTCCGCCGTAGCTATGCAAACCATCCAGGCCCTCGTTGATTCCACCCTCAAAACCCAGGCCGAAACCGCCCGCTGCATGGTCACAATGACCTCCACCCTCGCTGCCCTCGCCAACCACTTTGCCGGTGCTGTCCCCGCTCAGCAGCCTGCCCCGCAGCCCGTCACCGTCACCCCCAAGGATTATGCCGTCCATGATGAACCTGCCCCCAGCCCCAAAAACGAATCCACCCCGGCACCTGCCCCGCAAAAGTCAAATGTCTCTGTTGCTGTAACCTCAAAACCTGTATCCGCCCCCGTCACCTGGCGTGATGAAGTCTACCAGACCATGGATAAAATCATCCGCAACGCCCCGGAGCTTTACCCCTCCCGCCGCGATATCCTCAACCAGATCTACGCCAAAATGAAACGCGATTACGGTTTTGTCCAGGAGCAGGAGCGCATCAACTACCGCAAATCTCACGCCTGCACTTCTTATATCTCCACCATCCAAATTATTAGCTCCTCCACTACCTACCGTGAAATCTTCGATTCTATTTTGAACGATCTCTATAACGATGCCATCATCAAGCACGTTCGCAAAAACGATTCCAACCCCAACTCTCAGCTTCCCCTCGGTGTCCAGCGGGAACTCGGCCTCATTAAAACCGAACCCTGCATCATCAAATCTCCGGCCACTTCCGTTCTGGATGAACAGCCCGTTCCCGCCCCTTCTCAGTCCCTTTTGGATGAACGTGCTGCCGCCATCAATGCCGCAATTGCTAAGGCCGCTGCTATCTACTATGATACCTCCTGCAACTTCTCCGTCACCTACCGCAACGTCTATAAAACCATGAACACCGATTGGAACGAAGCTCATATCCAGTTCCGTAATCGCTATCACCGCACCGCACAGCAGCTCAAAACCCTTGTTATGTACAGCGGCGTCCTGTTTGATCGCTTCAATGCCGCCGTCAACACTTATATTAACGCCGCATCCAAGCCGGAAGTTGAATCCGCATCCAAGAAGGAGGCTTGAAATATGTCCACCCTCACCATCCCCGTTCAAACCGAACAAACCCTCACCGGCACCTACGCCAAATCCGGCAATGATCTTTATTTTATCTCCGAAGAACCCGACCTCTTCCCTCCCAACCCCCGCACGGATTGGGATTGCTACTCCACATTCTATATCGCCCCCAACCGTTATTTCTCCGGCGATAAACCTGTCAGCGCTTTTGTCCCTGATGTCAAAGCCGGCATTGAATCTGAATACGTCAAGCTTCCCATCTATGCCTACGTTCACTCCGCCATCGCCCTCTCCACCACGCCGTTCCATGATGATTTTGATTCCGGCCTTGCCGGTTTCGCCGTCTGCACCCGCCAGAACGTAGCTGACCTCGGCCACTCCACCCCGGACTGGCGCTCTCATGCTGAGAACGTAATCAAAAGTGAGCTTGAACTCTATCAGCAGTACCTCAACGGTGAAGCAAAAACTCTCACCCTCTATCAGTATAACCCCGATTCCAATGAGTGGGAAGAAAACGATTCCTGCGGCGGCTGCTATAACATCGAATCCGATCAGGATATGGTTGATGTCTTCTTCTCCAACGCCACCGCCCTCGACCACCCCGATTTTGAATCCTGAACCCCCTACATACAAAAAAGGAAGTTGATCCCATGTTCTACACCGTTAATGACAAAGAATATTCTTCCGATTCCACCCCCAACCAAAAAATTCTCGACCAGCTCATCAACCGCGAAGTCTTCTGCAATATGAACCAGGAAATGGATTTTATCCTCTCCGCCCTCGCTTATGACGCTAGTATCCCGGAAGATCCTCCTTTCGATGAATCCGATTACGAATCCGCTATCTGTGATGCTTCCTCCCAAACCTGCTCCGAGTGCGGTAATTCCAGCTACTTTGATGAAGTTGACGTCACGGACCTCGATGATTCCAAATTCCAAAACCCGGATTATGATTCTGACGTCCCGGAACCTGAGGACCCCTATATCTGCCCCGTCTGCGGCCTCACTTATCCCACTCTCACCCAAGCCCGTGCCTGCTGCGAGTCCGAAACTGTTCATGTCTGCCAGTGTTGCGGTGCTGTCTACAGCGACGATGAATACGATGACCTCGATACCACCCCGCCCGAAATCTTTGAATGGTGGGCGGTCTCCAACTGGTTCGGTGAAAAGCTCAAAGCCCGCGGTGAAGTCGTTCTTGATTGCTGGGGCAAATCCTACTGGGGCCGCCAGACTACCGGTCAGGCCATCTCTCTTGATTTCGTTATCGCTTCCATCGCCAAGGAAATGCAAATCCTGGATGGCCAGCCCCATTCCTGGGCACCCAAACCCCAGTCCAATCAATGAGGTGATTTTTTTATGACCTTCCAAGACCTCTACCTCGGCCAACACGTCCGCATCCTCTCCTGGGATGAACTCAATTCCATCGGCCATTATGATTCCATTGGTGGCATACACTTGCCGGATGACACATTCTTTCATGACGAAATGAGATACCTCTGCGGTGCCACTCTCACCATCGTAAACGAACCTTTCTATTCTGACAATGATGAATATTATCTTTCTCCCCGTATCTTCCAGTTCGATGATCCTCTTCTCTCTTTCTCTTATAACATCCCTCCTATATTTGGAATCTACAACTGGTTCCTCTCACCCGCCATGCTCGCCCCTCTTAACGAATCCTCTTCCGTCATTCCTCCCGCCATCTCTTTTGACCAACTCCTTGCCGGAGGTGAACTCCCTCAATGAAACCTCTTAACCCTGCCGATTATCCTACCTACAACGTCGGAGATAAAGTTACCATCCGTCAGTGGGATGATATGGCCGCTGAATTTGGTCTGAACTTATCTGGTGAAATCAAAGTCCCAAAATTTTTCACAGAGCAAATGAAAAAATATTGCGGACAAACACTCCCCATTGTTTATGTACGCCGCCATGCACCTCCAACTTTTGATTCTTATTATCTCGACGGTATTTCTAATATTTTTTCTTCTCCCATGTTCGAACAATCCAAACCCACATCCGTTCCTCCCTCTTCTCTCTCCTTTGATTCTCTTCTCTCAGGTGGTGACTTCTTTTGATTCCCGAAACAATCGAACTTTTTTACCCCACCATCCTTCCTAACCAAGAAATTCTCTTCCCCTCCTTCGCTCAATGCAAAGCTCTCTATGATGATTTTCTCCAAAGCTCTGATCTACGCAAACGATCCATCGCTTACCGTATGAACTTATCATGGAGTCGTTCCATTTTCTGTCCTGTTTCTGACGTTACTGCTGTTTCCCGCGGTGATTTTGATTCCCCTCAAATCGTCACTGCCACGGGGACCTGCAATCAAAATTTCTTTCAGTTCACCACCCAGGATGACAAACTGTATTACGCTTCAAAAATTTATGCCGCCTACCAATCTCTTATGGAATCCTCCCCCGTGCCTACTCCTCCCTCTTCCATTTCCTTCGATGATTTACTTCAAGGTGGTGCTTAACCTATGCCGTCTTATCCTCACAGATTTCAGCCTGGTGATACGGTCACCATCCGCGCTTGGGATGATATGCTCTCTCAATATGGCAGCCTGGGTGAACAACTAGGGATTAAAACCCCTTATGTAACCCTTGACTATAATATGAAACAGTTTTGCGGTCGCTCTTTCAAAGTTGAATATGTCCGGCCATCCATTAACGATAAACATTGGATTTATGGATTAAACGGCAGCTGGTTCCCTTTTACTGAAGACATGTTCGTTTTAGCCCCATCTGTTCCTACTTCTACCATTTCCTTCGATGATCTTATGAAAGGAGCCACATAATGAGTTCGTATTTTCCTCAAATCGGTGATTTTGTTATGATTCGCTCCTGGGATGATATGGTAAAAGAGTTTGGCACTGATTCCTATGGGGATATCCCAACGCTTCCTATCGCCATCTTTCAAAGTATGAAACAATATTGCGGTCATTTCTACACTGTTGAACGTGTAACCACTACCGCTGTTGGCTCCTGGTGCTCTTTTGCGGATGTAAACTATGATTTTCCTGTCTGTTCTCTTGTGTTACCCGTCTTTGAATCCTCTCTCACCTTTGATGACCTTCTGAAAGGAGCCACTCTATGAATTTCAACCCTCAGCCCGATGATATCGTCACCATCCGTACATGGGATGACATGGCAGAAGAATACGGTTTGAATGAAAGTGGCGAAATTAAAACTCCGCGTATCACCATTTTGAAAAGCATGAAACGATTCTGCGGTAACTCTTATGTTGTAAAAGAGGTTCACCATACATCTGATAAACGATCGTATTCTTTTTATGGTGTCCCTTTTTACTTCCCTATCTGTGCTCTTGTCGGTTATTCTTCCTCCCCACAGTCCATCCCCATTTCCTCCATCTCTTTTGATTCCCTCATCCAGCCTCTCACCACCCCCTGAAAGGACCACCCCCCATGAAACAATTTTTCCAAACTGACCCGGACACCCGCCAGTACTGCCGCGCTCTCTCTCCCACTACATACCAGTTCACTGACATCGTTCCTTTTTACTCCAAATCGGCTTCTCCCTACCGCGATTATTATGCCGTTGCCGCCGAAACGATCGACCTCTCTGCCTACACCATCCGTCAGCTGGAACAGGCCGTCGAGCCTTATTACTGTTCTTTGCGCGGTCTTGTCTCCGCCTATGGTTCTGATACCACCTTGCCGGAAATCCTGCAGATCATCGCGGAATGTGTCTTTGAGAACATCGAAACCCCAAAACTTGTTTCCCCCGCTGCTGATTATCCCCGTGTTGTCTCCTACCAACGCCAGTGGATTTCCCGTCAGGAATCTACCCCCGGCCTTCCCAAAACAATGTTCAAATCCCTTACCGATTCCGCCGCTGCATCTTAAATTAAGGAGATGATTCTATGTCCTACTTCAACCGCTACACTCTCGATGTCTTCCGCGATAACGACCCCACTCTCATCCCGGAACCCACCCGCCGTGCCATCCAGCATGAACTCCAAACCCTTTACGCTGATGCTTCCCCTTGCCTCAGACCCTTCGATCCTTCCGCCTATTTTTATGATGACGAGAACGATATCCTTACCTTCGACCCCGAAAACGAATGTCCGTTCGATGTCGCCAACGATATGATCGCCCTCTCCCGCTCCTTCCCTTCCCTTACCTTCCGTATTACCTCCAAAGGCGAATGTGACGATGACTACTGGCGTCAGTATTTTGTCAATGGAAAAACCTGTACCTGCCCCGGCAAAATCGAAATCACTTACACCCCCTATGACCCCCGCAATCTCGAAGCCCCGTACTGATAATCGTACCACTTCCCATTTTTGTAATATTTTCCACCACCTTGTTTTATTTTTAACATTGTTCTATAACAAAAATCAAAAGGAGTTACATATTTATGAAAATCGTTAACACCGGCATCAAGTACCAGATCTACGATGATTCCCTTCGCACCTTTGATTCCCTGCCCGCCGCCACCTACTGCGTCCGTTTCTCCAAGCTCAGCGGCTTTTATCTGGAATCCCGCCCCAATATGCAGGTCAACGAAACTGTCTATGGCCCGCATGAATCCAAGGTCGAAAAAGTCATAGCGTCCTACAACGCTTTCCCGCGTTCTCTTGGCGTCATCCTCAGCGGCGCAAAAGGTATCGGCAAGTCCATGTTCGCTCGCTTGCTCTCCACCCGCGCCATCTCTGCCGGCTTGCCCGTCCTTATTGTCGATGAAGCCATCCCCGGCATCGCCTCCTACCTCGAATCTATCGACCAGGAAGTCATGATCCTCTTTGATGAATTCGATAAAACTTTCGCCCATCCCTCCGATAATGATAAAACCGATCCTCAGTCCACCATGCTCTCCCTGTTCGATGGCACCTCCAACGGCAAACGCCTCTTTGTCGTCACCTGCAATGATCTCAAAGGTCTCAATGATTTCCTCGTCAACCGCCCCGGCCGCTTCCACTACCACTTCCGCTTCGATTACCCCACCGCAGATGAAATCCGCACCTACATGCAGGATAAGCTCAAGCCGGAATATTATGACCAGATCGATGCCGTCATCGGTTTTGCCGGTCGCGTTGACCTCAATTATGACTGCCTGCGTTCCATCGCCTTTGAACTCAACACCGGCCTGCCTTTCACGGAAGCCATCAAGGATCTGAACATTGTCAACCTCAACGCTGAGCACTATAACATCACCATGAAATTCGCAAACGGCGTTGTCTATACCGCCAGCAATGTCCGCCGTGATCTCTTCGATCCCTCCTCGGAAGAATACGTTCGCTTCTTTAACAAAAACGGCGATTTTATCTTCGAAGTCACCTACAACAATGATTCCGTTCAGTTTGATAAAACCTCCGGCACTCCCTTTGTTGAAGGCAAGGACCTCACATTTGAATACCGCCACATCTCCGATGATGAACTTTCTGACCCGGATGAAAAGGCTTGCTATGATGCCATCGCCCAGATCAAATCCACCACTCCCGCCGCTCTCGCCTTCCGCCGCACCCGCTCCCGCGATATCCACTACGCCGTCTAAAGGCAGAGAGGAGAAAATATCATGAACAATACAACCGTTTCTCCTGCCGAATATTTCGAACAGGTAAAAAGCCGAAAGCAGACAATGACGGCTGCTGGACTTTCTCAGCTATATGAGAACTGCCTTGCTCTTCTCGAAGAGTATCAGCGTTCCGGACAAATTGCTGCGCAGAAAAAGCTGCTTTTCCACATCGACAATATCACACGAGAAAAGAAGCTGCTTGACCTCGGCATTGATACCTTTGTCTACAAAAGTGATGTGGACGATTTTATCCACATGGTAGACAACAAGGTCGTTAAAATTGTGGAGCTGGAGAATTATCAGCGGCGGATTCCGGAAGAAATCATTCAGAAAATCGAATGCTGCAAGGGTATTTTCGATAAGATATATGTAGTCTTCACGGATTACACAAAGCGCGAGGAGCGAAGAGTCGAGGCTATCAAAAGAGAAAAAGACCCCATTCTTTTTGGAACTTTCCAAGATACCGCAACAAGAACCGTGGTAGAACGCTTTTATTTCATCGGCGATTGGACGGATGAATATTGCGATTTAACATTGGATAAGATGGTTGCCGTTGTCAAAGAAAAGGCTGACAAGGACATCGTAAAGAAGTTCTCTACGCCGGAAAGCATCCGCGAGTTGAGCGATCAGCTTAACAATCTGGATGAGTCCATGAACGGGTTGTACCGCCAACGCGAAAAGGCTCCCGCACCAAAGAAAGGGTTCTTCGACCGAGTACGCACAGCGTTTCGTTCTCTGAAAGGAGAATAAAATGGCAAAAGTGGATTTGACCGAGGATGAAGTTTATTCGCAACTTCGCTCTGTTTCTAATTCAAAAGGAAACGGCATTTACGATGCTTTACGTTCTGTCGATATTCCTTGGGACTTTTCTTCTCCTTTTACTTTGCTTCGTGTCGTTCGCACAGAAGCAGAACTGACACCACTGGTTTTTACTGGTGATGCAGAGACCGTCAACTTTATGAAAGAGGTTGCGGAGGTAGAAGAAGGAAAGAGATGCGATTGCTGTGGTCAGCTTATCACAACACCCTTATGGGATATTCCCTATGGTTCATTGTGCGATGAATGCAGCAAACGCCTTGACGAGCAGGTTCACGGCAAATCCGAAACGCCTTGGCAAAAAGTAGAACAGGGAGGGGAAGAGCGTTCCACTCCTTGGTGGTTTGACCTTTGAAGTCAGAAAGGAAACGAATGAGCAGATGGAATGTTTTTTATTTGTAGCGAAAACGCTTCTTATCGTATTTATTATCGCCAAATTGAGATTAAGGGGGTTTTTCCATGTCCGCCACAAATCCACTTTACGATGAAGAGCTTCACTGCTGTCACTGCGCTTATCATGGCATCAAATGTAAGCGTGCCAATAACATCACTGTCAATCTTGTTTCGGATTGCGCCCATCTTCACTACGGTTCCTATCAGGGCATTTGTTCTGATTTTTCTCCCAATCCCAACTACCCGTTCTATTTCAAAAACTGGACAAGCTTCCAGGATTATTTTGATCACGCCGCCCCGGATATCCCCCGTCCCAACCTGGCCGACCAAACTGCCGCTGCTGTTTTCTGTTTCAATGGCGATCGCAGCACTCTTTACTTTGTCAGTCAGAACGATTTTATCTTTGGCAACCTCTATCAGGATGGTAAGCTCCGTACCGTCTATCGCCAGGTCAAAACCAAAAACATTCATTCTTCGTCCGGCTATTCCTATCCAACCGAAGCCTGTGATTTCACTCCTCTGCCCCAAGGTGCAGCCGTTCCGCCGGAAGCTATCTGCACCACCACGCCCGCCTATCCGCCTCTAATCTACACCCCGCCTCTCACCCCGGAACAGGATTGTCCTTACCCCTATGATGAAACTTTTACCCCAAACGTTTGGGAAGGCAATGATTTCATGCCGCCGCCCACCGTCTGCCCCTGGGGTCCCAACGTCCACCGCTGGCTCTCTTATTTCGGCAAGGGCTACACCTTAGCAAAGGATGATTCTCCCCTCGATCTCTACTGTGCTCCGTCCGCTGGCATCCGCCTGCAAGTTACCGGCCCCTACTTCTACTTAACGGAAACTCACCCCGGTACCGAGCTTCTTTTCACCAACAATGAATCCCATCGCAACTTTCTGGCTCAAAACTACCCTCTTGCTCACCGCGATATGTCCAGGGATCGCGCCCTGCAACTCCTCTCCCGCACAAAACCGGATTGCAAACTCTGGCAGATTTTGCGTGCTCACTGCCTGCCCCTTGCCCAGTCCGCCTATGATTTCACCCAATAAATCCAAGGGTATTTGCAAAAATAGGTGGTTTGAATAAAACCATCTGTTTTTACAAATACCACAGGCATTTGGATGTTTGTTGCGCCTATCGATTTTCCCAGTTGATAGCTCCGCACGAGTGGCATTGTCTCGTACAATACCGCTCACAGCAAACACCCAGCCAAGGGAAACACAACCTCCTGTTTCAGCAGGAGAGATTTACAGTAAAAGGAGGGTAGCGTATATGCCTACTGTATATGTGTTAAACAAAGATGGTAAACCTTTGATGCCAACGACTCGCTGTATGCATGTGCGCCATCTCCTTAAGAATGGAAAAGCACGAGTCGTAAAATCAAAACCGTTTACTATCCAGTTGCTTTATGAAACTGATGATGTAGTTCAACCCCTATACTTGGGTATCGACCCTGGTAGGACCAACATCGGCGTTGCCGTTGTCAAAACAGACGGGGCGGCGGTCTTTACTGCGCATCTTGAGACCCGCAATAAGGAAGTCCCTAAGCTGATGAAAAAGCGTAAGGAATCACGCTGCGCAAGACGCACCAACGGCAGACGCTGCCGCCGTCAGCGGAGAGCAAAAACCAACGGCACTATTTCTAAGAAGTGCGTAAAGCAAACCACTGCTCAAAATGGTAGTGTTAGTAAACGTGCAAAAGAAATTGGCGTTATCAAGCGCCATCTTCCGGGTTGTGAGAAAGATGTACTTTGCATTGGTATCAAAAACAAAGAGGCAAAGTTCACCAATCGTGCAAGACCGGAAGGATGGCTTACGCCTACTGCAAATCAGTTGCTACAGACACACATCAACTTGGTGAAGAAAATTCAGAAGTTTCTTCCTATCAGTGATGTTGTGCTTGAAGTCAACAAATTTGCGTTCATGCAGCTTGACAACCCTAACATTCAGAAATGGCAGTATCAGCAAGGCCCACTCTACCAAAAAGGGAGCCTTGAAAATGCTGTTTCTGAAATGCAGGAACACCATTGCCTATTTTGTGAGAAGCCCATTGAACATTACCATCCAGTCCATTCAAGTCATGCGCTGCCGTCTTCGTTCCAAATAATTTCAATTTTCAAAATCCAAGGAGGTAACAACTATGTTAGGTGGTTTTGGTTTAATTCTCGGTATCGCTGGTCTGTTCGGTTCTGCCGCTGCATCCGGCTATACATCCAATGATATTAAAGATTTTAATGCCCTCGGTGCCTACCAGCGCTCCATCTCAGAACCCACCCCGGAAGAGAAAGCCATCTATGAAAAGTGGCGTGGACATCGTTTTAACAATCGCAAAGAGACATTCTACACTCTTATGCAGGAACACAATGTTGATTACGCTGACGGTCATCGTATCTGGTGGCAGCATGTCTTTGAGGATGAAAAGGTAGAAGTCAACCCCAACTATCTCGACCGTATCAGCGGCGTGCATGATCGCGCTCTGACCTATAAGGCAGAACAAATCGGCAAAAAGCGCCGCGGCTGGTAAGGCAGGTGAATCCTTATGCCCATCAAATTTCTTCTCCTCCTCCTTATGGTTTTCTCCCACCTCATTGCCGATTACAATCTCCAGGGCATCCTCGCCGATTTTAAGCAGCGTTTGTGGTGGGACCTCAAGTATTCCAAGGTATTCGTTCAGGAGCATTATCCTGTTGATTACATCACCGCCCTTATCGAGCATTCCTTCATGTGGTCAACCTGCATTACGATTCCGCTTCTGGTTTATTCTCTGTTCTTCCCTTATAACCCACACGCAATTGCCTATTTCTGTTCCTCCATTCTTACCAATACCGGTTTTCATGCTATTATCGACCACCAAAAAGCGAACGAAGGTTCTATTTCTCTTACCACCGACCAGCTCCTCCATATCGGCCAAATTTTTCTTACCTGGCTGTTCTTCGTTCTGTCCTATTAAAAAATAAAAACCAGGGTCGCAAAACCCTGGCGTACATCCTCCCATTCAAAGGAGCGTTGCTTATGAATTCTATCCCTCAGTCCTCCCAACAGCTTGTTGAGCTGCTCAAATCCAAATCCCTTCACATCTCTGCTGCCGAAAGCTGCACCGCCGGCCTCTTCTCTTCCTCTCTCGTCAGTATCCCCGGCGCATCCAGCGTTATGGAGTATGGCTTTGTCACCTACTCTGCCGCTGCCAAAATGAACCTTGTCTCTGTCAAACCGGACACCATCAAGAATTACACTGTTTATTCCGGTCCTGTCGCCGCCCAAATGGCAATCGGCGCAGCTCAAAAATCTGGCGCAGAGCTTGGCGTTGGCGTCACCGGCATTGCAGGTCCTCATGCAGAATCTCAGCCTGCCGGCACTGTCTATATCGCCGTGGCCAATTCGGAGATTCAAAATGTTTTCGTCCGCCGCTATCTTTTTCAGGATCACGACCGCAACATCATCCGTCAAAAAGCCGTCCTTGCTGCCATGGATCTTGTCACCTCTGTCATCACTTCCACCGGCCGCCAGCCCCACTTTGCCTGGTCCTGCAGCCCCGCCATTATCCATACCGTAACCGAATCCAAAACCCACTCATTCTAATCACTATATAATAAGGTAGGTAATTGTTATGAATAGAGAACGCCGTTCCAGAATTCGCGGTCTTATCAAGGCTTTCAAGGATCTCTCCTCCACCATTCAGAATGATCTCTCCTCCCAAGTTCAGGATCTGCACGATCTTGAGGAAGAAGCCTTCGATAATATGCCGGAGTCTATGCAGGATTCCGACCGCGGCACCGCTATGCAGGACGCCATGGATGAACTTCAGTCCGCTGTTGATCTCTGTTCCGAAGCCTCCGATGCCATTGATTCCATCGTGGATTCTTTACAAGCCGCTGCAGAATGATTTTCCCTCCCCATCAGGTAGTCTACCGTGCAGTGCATCTCGTCCGCCAATACGCCCAGCGCCCAAAACCCTGGGTAGTTGATTCCGTTCTCCCACCCCATCACAGTGTGGGTTCCGCATCGCAGCCGCTCTGCCAGTTCCCGTTGGCTCATCCCGTTTGCCTTGCGCCACTCTCGTATAATTTGCCCAATCTCCATATTTTCGTGTCCTCTTTTCAATGTTGGTACAGGTTTCAGTTCTAGTATTTTGAATTCCTTTGTGCTATACTCGCATTATACAACAAATGGTTGTCAATTACAACTATTGGGATTAAATTCCCACCATTTTCCAGTCCATCTTTTCGGACGTCAACTAATAAGGAGGAGCCATGAATACACAAACTATCACCCTTGCCCAGCTTGCCACCGCCTGCCGGAACGCAGCCTACATCAATGTCCACCTCTACACCCCGGCAATGTCCTCCCTTTCTACCTTCAAGCCGGATCAAATCCGCTTCATGTCCGCCTCCACCGGCGTCCCGCTGCTTCGCTTCCAAAGCAAAACCAGCACCATCGTCCTGCAGGCTCTCAACATTCAGGCCGCCGTCACCCCCAGCACCCCCGGCAATGAAATCCCTTTTGGCCGTTATACCTACTCCTACACCACCTATGATTTCGTTCTGGATGGTGTAAATTATTCCGTAAATATTTTTCAAAAATCTTGAATTTTACTGTTGACTTCTTGTAAGTAACGTGGTATGATAATATCACAAGGTAAGCAATAAATAAGTAAAGGAGGTTTCCCCGCTATGTTCAAACCCAGTACATCGGTTCCCAAGTTTGGCGAAATCCGGCTGGGCTGCACCCCGCAAGACCACGCCCTGCTCGGTACGCACAAGTACGTTGGCATTCATCCCTATCTGGTCGTCAGCAATGATATTTATAACAAATTCAGCGGCCAATGCGATGTTATTCCCTTCACCACCAAGCGCTTTGCAAGTGCCAGTCCAACGCATGTTGATTACCCAGCCGGTTCCATCCGCGGCCTTACGCGGGATTCTACCCTCGTGGTCGAAGCGCGGGATACTCTCCTGAACTCTCAGCTTGGTGAACCGATTGCCCGCTTCTCAGATGAAAACTGGCAGCAGGCCAAAAAAGCTTTCCTTACTCAGAACCCATTCCTTACCCGCTGGGTCATCCCGGAACCGCGCCCAACACCGGTTGCATAGTTTTTCTTTGCATTTCCTGTCTACATACGTTATACTATAAATAACTAGAAAGGCAGGATCTGTATGGGCAAAACTATTATCGATCGGTATAACAATGATTCTGTTCGTATTGATCGTTATCAGCAACTTATCTCTGATATTACCAATGCTTATATTACGGTCAATCACGGCAAAACCGTTCCGCAGTATATCCAAAAAATCATTCCCCGGCTTTCCTACACGCTCGAAACGTATGAGCATCAGTACGGCACCCGGTTTGAATCCTTTTCCTATCAGCAGTACGCATCGTTTTATAAGCAGGCAATCATTGGCAACTCGGCAAGTGCAGTTATCAACCGCAACAAGCTGGTCCTTCTCTCCTGTTACCTGGATTACCTGGCTCTTCAAAACGTTATCACGCTGGATCAGTCAACAGGTCATCCGTTCCGTCAGTTTCTTCAGATGTCACTGGCTGATAATGAGGACAATTCTCAAATTTCGTCCAAGCCATCCCTCACTACCGTTTCCAATCCCAGCAAACCCACTCTGCAGCAGTCCCTTGATTCCTATTCTCAGCAGATGCTCTTTTCTGATGAAGAATTCGAATCTCTGCTGGAAGCTATCTTTAATAACAGTGATCTGGACTGTATGCCCCGTGCAATCTATACCCTTGCCTGGTGCGGTGTGGAGGTCAAAAACATTGCTCTTATCAAAAAAGCGGATGTCGATCTTACCCGTATGGTAATTTACGCCACCGAACAAAATCACCTCCCGCAGGATATTGTGATTTCTTCCTCTTTCTGCTGTATCAACCTTGAAAAAGCCATGCTTGCGCAAGGTATCCTGGTGCCCAATCGTACCGGTATGCGTGAAGTATCGTTTTTTGGCCGCGATGATTATGTGATCCGCGGTGTAAAAGGCGCCAACAAGGCCGAAACGCCGGACCCGGACGCCAGCGGTTTTTATATCGTCAATAACATCAACCGTGTCTATTCTCAGCGCCAAGAACAGCTTCCGGTGAACAATCCCTTCAAAAACAAAAAAGTTCTCGTCAGCTCTTGTTATAAATCCGGCCGGTTCCTGCGGCTCTTCAAAACACAACAGCTGTCAGAAAAACTCTGGGGCGTTTATAGCAATGATTTCGTTTACTCTTACAAAAAGTGGCTATCTTACAAGCAGCTCAACTTAAAATAATTTTTTCTCATCGTGGGGCATCGTCGTCCCACATTTTTACGGGCGCTATAATACAAGTTTTCGCAAACACTATTTTCAGGAGGTTTTTCCCATGACTACCGAATCCATGTCCATTCACCGCGCTCTGGTGGAACTCAAAACTATTGATTCCCGGATCATCAAAAAGATCGATTCCGCCAAGTTCTGTGTCGCCGCCAAAGCCAAAGCTACCAAGCTCGGTGCAATCACGGTGGATGAATTCAAAACATCCGCTCAGGCCAGTTATGATTCCGCTATGGATCTCATCAATCGCCGCAACGCCATCAAGGCCGCTGTCTCCAAGTCCAACGCGGTCACAGAAATTTCAGTCAACAATAAAACTTATACCGTGGCCGAAGCCATCTCTCTCAAGCAGCACGGCATGGAATACCTGGACTACCTGCGCAGTCATATTCAGGCCCAGTATTCAAACGAAACATCTCAGATCACTTCCGCCAATCTCCGTGTGGAAGCCAAGGCCGATGATATGGTCAAATCGATCTGCGGCGGCGATTCCAAAACCAAGGATGCCGATCCTGAAACTGTCGCCAAGATCCGCAACACCTATCTTGAACAGAACTCCATGGAGCTGGTCGATGGCCTCACCAAAGGCTGTACTCAAATCATTGAGGACCTGCAGACCCAGATCGATTCCTTCAACAACGAAATTGATTCTGCCCTCTCTGTTTCCAACGCCGTTACCCAGATCACATTCAGCTACTAAGCTGTTTTGATACCATTTGCCTGTGTACCGAAAGCGTCAAACCACAAGCCGCTTTGTCCGCTGTGGAATAATGACAAAGTTAAAACTATAAACACCTGTTCCACGATCATTAGAATTATGATAAAAATATTGGTTCATTCCTCGCGGCTGCATTTTTTTTGTATGCCCAGCCCGTTAGAATGAATGTTCTGCCCGGAAAGTTTAATGCTTAACGCTTAAACCTCAACGCTCAAATTTCAAACCTTATTTTTTCATCAAAGTTTATTCCTCAACCCCCAAGGCTCAAGGCTCTATTAAATCCTTGGCGCAAGGTCATGTGCATGGCTGTGTCGGCACCTCGCTGTCCTCAAGGCTGGTACATGGGCAACGTGCGAAGGCGGTAGCACGTTAAAACAATCCGCCCTGGTATGATTCCCGGCAGGTCGGCTGCTTCACCGGTTCAATCCCGGCAGGAATCTCAGCATCCGCAACTTAAAGCGGTCAAGCGCCTGACTTGTAATCGAAAGATTGTTGGTTCAATCCCAACCGGGCGCTAATCTGGGGTGTTCGTATAACGGTTCGTACTCCTGCCTTCCAAGCAGGCAGCGCCGGTTCAACTCCGGTACACCTCTCCATAACAGAATAACTTCATTTTTGGTTTCACACCGTCAAGTCCCGTCACACCGGCACGGCCAACCTGCGGCCGCACCGGGTAGCAAACGGCTCCACACCTCGGTCATATCCAGGTGTTTGAATTTGAATCCATGTACCCGTCACCAGTACAAATATATGTACCATATTTCGGGGTGTCGTCTCCATCATGAATTTATTCTGTTACTATGCCAGGTTAGCTCAATGGCAGAGCAGCCGTTTTGTAAGCGGCAGGTTGTGGGTCTGACTCCCCCACCTGGCTCCACCGTTCCGGTTCACACCGGGGCGTCATGGTTCCCAGCGCCGGTCAAGTCTGGGGTACGCGGAGGGCTATCTCTCCGTCAAATCAGTGGGTGAAATAAACTCGCTGGACGCTTTATTCTGGTCTAACCCCCAGATGCTAAAGCAATGGCAGAGCAGCGGCACACTGCCTCAAAACTATTCCGTTTGCACCTTCGGGCAGGTAACAGTCCACCTTGCCGGGTTCAAAGCCGTCTTTACGGCAGTCTTAACACGCAGCACCCGGCATGAAACCGTCGGCGGAACTTCCAGTTGGCTTCCAAACACCTTTCCAACTGGTGGCAAGATGGGAAAGTCCTCCGGGCTGCGGCGAGTGGTAAGCAGCGGTAAGTACCTATCGACATATGGCGAGACGGCTAAGCACGTCACTGGTACCTCAAGGGTGGGATGCCCTTTCACACGGAGCAATACTCAAGCTGGTATAAGAGGCGTCCCTGCTAAGGACGTAGGGTGGTTTATCCCGCCGCGTGGGTTCGAATCCCACTTGCTCCGCCAGTGGCCGGGTCGCTCCCGGATGATCTGAGAGGGTAGGGGTATCCCTCAGTCAGAAATGAAAAATGCTCAAGTGGTGTGAAAGCTCCACTGGGAAGCCCCTTAGTATGCTCCCATATCTCAATGGCAGAGAAGCGGCCTTATAGCCTGCCTAGCACCAGATTAGTGCGCAATCCCTGTTCAAGTCAGGGTGGGAGTACCAGCCTTACGGACTTGCCGTAAGGGATTGAAACCGTTTTTTGATGGTTTATCGGTGATAACAAAAAAAAAAAAAAAAACCACCGTTCGGTATGGCAGCACCGATCAAGAACCAACCTGCCACCCAATCATCCCGCTGGTCAACCGTGCTCCAGCACCGCACTCCGGTCATATCCGAGCGCTTATCCAAGTCGGCTGGGTTCATTGATTCTAGCCAATCAATTCAACCGCAGTGGGATGATTTTTTTTCTTTGGTGTTTTCGCCTCTCCCGGCGTTTCATATTCCCGGCAAAGTCCCTGGTACCTACAGGCACCGCCTTTGCGGCCTGCCTTGCATACCGCTTCCCGGTCATACTCGGAAGATTAAATTTTCTACGATGATGTCAACCTACAGTTCTCGCTGCGGCTCGAACTTGTCGTTTGCCGGGATTTTATTTTTTTTGATTCTATTCAGGAGGTGTTCTTTCTTGCTCTATACTCAGCAGCAGCTTACCTCTCTTTCTACTGATTTTATCAGGCAAACGTGCCAAGCGCACACTTCTGGTTATATCCAGAAGCAAGAAATTGTCCCAGAAAACGACTCATCGCATACTTAGCTGGCTGGGTACCTTTTTGATACTAATTTGATTTTATATATAAAGGATGTGAACACGAATGCCAGACCACGCACCAGCAATTTCAACGGGCGAATATCATACCGCTGAACGTAATCTCCCGTATTGTCCTGGTCCGGGTTATAGAGAAGCTTGGAGAGAAGCTTGGGATGAAATTGCTCGCCAAATTGACGCTATAAACCGGTCTAGGGGTGTCGACCCGGTTGCTCTAAATGCTTATACATATTTGTTAAACGGCGCTTCCAATGATACTCCTTATATTTTCCGTTTAAGGAGAGCTGTCAAAATGAAATCCCGTCCCACTCCTGCCAACCTTTATACCACCCGCCGCATCGGTCTTCAGCACTGGCAAGACCCTGAATCCAAAACCCTTTTCTCTCAGGGCAAATATCCTACCAAACTAACCTATCGAGATCTTCCCGGCTGGTTTCTTTCCGGCACTTACTATGGCACCAGGGGTTATCTCCGTACTAATTCCATTAAAGGTCTTTGGTACCAGCCCTGTTATCACACCAATCACATGTTTAAGGACGATTTCCTTTACATCTCTTATCAGCACCCCATTTCATCTTGTCCTTTATTAGATATTTACCTCTCCTCCCCTGATTCCAAGCTTTATGATGAATTTATTTTCGGCGGTATCATCCCACGTTTCCTCCGCTTTGTAGAGCAGTATTCTTTGTATGATTGCTCCTCCATCTGGTCGCAGATCGAAGAAAAACGCGCCTGGCTCAAAGCCAACTATCCTACAGATTATCGGCATGAAGTTTTAATCCCCGATACCGATACGTTTTCCGGCCACTACCACAAAATTAACATTCACTGAATCCTCATTCACTGAATTCTTATTCAGCAAAAAAGTCATAAAGCATCGCAGCACATTTTCTGCGGGGCTTTCTATTTTTACTCTTTTTCAAAGGGGGTGTTTCCATTCCAGCCGCATTTGTCCTTCTCATAATCCTCGCAGCCATCCTTTTTTGGGCTTGGCTTTCCCCGCACTATGATGAATTTGGTTCCAAAATTCTCAATTTCTTCCGTCAGTTCACCAACAAAAAATAAGGAGTTTTTTTCAATGAACAAAACCGTTGGCGCAGTTATCTCTGCCTTTGTCATCATTTTCTGTATCGTTATCGCCCTGTTCTGTACTGTCCGCATTCCCGCTGGTTACGTTGGTGTTATTTACAACATGAACGGCGGCGTGGCGGAAACCACCCTTACTCAGGGCTTCCATCTTGTCAAGCCCACCCAAAAAGTTACTACCTACACCATCGGCATCGAACAGTCTTACCTCACTTCCGGTTCGGACGGTGATTCCAAAGGCGATGAATCCTTCGAAGTCCCGTCCAATGATGGCAAAGGTCTCACGGTCGATTTAACTTTTACCTATCGTTTTGATCCCGATCAGGTCGCCGATACCTTCACCCGTTTCAAGGGTCAGTCCGGTAAAGACGTCAAAGAGGTTTTTATCAAGCCCAACATCATGTCCTGGACCAAAGAGGTTACGGCCAAGTATTCTGTCATTGATCTGCTTGGCGACCAGCGTGCTTCCCTCAACTCGGAACTCACCGCCTACCTCAAGGATAAGTTCGAGCCTTACGGTATCATCATTGAATCCGTTTCTCTGATCAATATCGACCCCGATGACGAAACCCGTGCTGCTGTCCAGAAAAAGGTCAACGCTCAGCAGGATCTGGAGCTGGCAAAGATCGAGCAGCAGACCGCCAATGTCAATGCCGAAAAAGAAAAAGAAGTCGCTATCACGAAAGCCAACCAGGAAAAAGAAACCGCTCAGATCAACGCCGAAGCCAAACTGATCGAAGCCCAGGCTCAGGCCGATGCCAACCGTCTGATCTCCCAGTCCCTCACCCCGGAACTGATCCAGCAGCAGATGTATGAAAAATGGAACGGTCAGCTTCCCACTGTCCAGGCCGGTTCTGATGCCCCCATTATTGTCGATACCACCAATTAAATCATGTTCCACATTTGGAGGTGTTCTTATGGTCATTCTTAATTCCGGTACCTTATTGTTTCTTGTCCTGCTTGCTTTTGCTGCCGGCTTCCTTGTTGATGCCGCCATCGGTGTCCGCGCTCATCTCCATGATAAGGAGGACTAGATCATGAACACTTCCAAACCTAACCCGCACACAATCACCCCAACCACCGTCATGGAATCTGAATTTGATGAACCTACACCTCACCGCAAACCTGGCAAATCCACCGGTCGTCCTCGCTCCCGGCATAAGCACATTTACACAGAAGCCTGGTATGTTCATTGCTATACCAATCAAATTACCGGCAAAACAACATTGCTTTATTATCCGCTCCGTTACTGTACGGTTTGTGGTCGAATCGGTGGTATGCAGATAGCTCCCTTGTCCGGGCAGAACCGCCTTACCCCTCCTATCGGTTCAAAAGTGTTTTCGGAACCACCATTTGGCTCCGGCGCTGTTGATCTTAATAATTTTACCATCTTCAAAGGAGAATGAATTATGAAACCTAAGTTCCGTCTTGGTGATCGTGTCACCGTCATCAAACCTTATGTTGCCCCCATCCCCGATGATGTCAAGGACAGCGAAATTTTTGGTGATCTGTACAAGGCTTTTGGCTTGGATAAAGATATCCGTGGTGTCAAGCCCGGCGATACCTATACCATCATTGAAGCCGAATCCAAACCTCGCACCCGTTCCGACGGCAAAACTGTTTATGCCTATTCTTACCAGGGCAAAAGCGGCAAGCGTTCCGGTTTTGTTTTGTGGGAAGATGAAATCAAGCTGGTCGAATCCACCAAGCCCGTCCCGGAAGACGATGACGAAGAGCCGGATACCGTCACCATCGAGATCGAAGTCTCCCTGGACGATAAGGCCGAAGCTCACCGTATCGTTCACAAAGCTGTCGAGCTGGCTTTCAAGTCCTATGCCGCTATCACCAAGGCCACCAATGATCCCGCCTCCATCACCTGGACTGATGATGAAATCGCAGCAGCCCGCAAAAAGGTTGTTGAACTGTCCTCCCGCGTCACGGAACATGGCGGCGATATGATCTTCCAGCGTTCCGGCAATACCGTATGCTGTGCTATTTATACCTCCAGCTTTGACGGTAAATCCGCTTCCAAAGGTTTCGCCAAGCCTTTCGATCACGACCCCTTCAATGAATGGATCGGCAAGTGTGTCGCCGCCTGCAAAGCTATGGGTGAACCCATCCCCGGCTTCATCGCCCACAAAAACACCAAACAGGATGCTGCATGATGGGCACAACACACGAATTTACCGCCCGCATCCGCAGCTTTGCCGAGTGCCAGCGTCTTAACCAGGTCTCCAAAGAATGCGGCCAGGTCGTTGTCATCGACCGCAACGGTAACCAGGCCAACGCCAAAAGCCTGCTCTCCCTTATGAGCCTGGATTATTCCGCATCGGTTCGCGTTGTGGCCTCCACAGCGGAAGAACTCTTCGCCCTGCATACCGCCCTTCTCGCTTTGAAATGATTTGTCAGGAGGTGTCCGCCACGTTCATCCTACCGCGCTCCCCGCCCCCGTTTTTTCGTCAAACCACCGCAATCATTTTTTTCACTTATCTTAACGGGGGTGTTCTTACATGTTTATCTGCAATGTCTGCAAAAAGATTTTTCCTGATTTCAAAAGTTACGGTATGCGCATGAACTACCGCTTCGGCTATGGTTCAGAAAATGACGGCGATATCTTTGACCTCACCGTCTGCGATTCCTGTGCCGATACGGTTGCCAACGCCATTGAATCCGTCTGTGCCATCAGCCCCCATCTCACCGTCGATGATGCCTTCTTCCCCTGCGATGAAGCGTGTTCCGGCGATTGCTCTAACTGCTCCGGTGATTGTGTCGCCTCCCAGGACGATGAATCCTACGACTTCGAGGATGACAAGAGCGATGAGAAAGACGACGATGACGATTCTGACCTTGATTTTGACGGCTGATTAACCCCGCCTTTTTATTTTTTCTTTTCTAATTACAAGTTTTCGTAAATATGCCATATTAAGGAGTCCTCTATGCCTAAAAAAAACAACACCATCACCTTCAATTTTGTTGGTGATTTTACTCCTTCCACCAAAAATGATCTGCTTACCTCCACCCCGGCTACTTACGGCGGCATGTCTGATACCCGCCTCCAGCTCAGCTTTGGTGTCAAGGTCGGCAGCAGCGTTCAGTTCGTCTCCCTGCTGGATACTTCTCGCTCCGGCGATGTCATCAAAACTTACGACCGGGATAATAACCCCATTGATATCCGCTGGTCTGACCGCCTTGACCCCGATGTTATTTCCAAGGTTGCCCCCTACCGCACCTACCGCACCAACATCGGCTCGGATGAAACCAAAACCTTCATCACCGGCTATGACCTGGCCGAGTACCTGTCTGAAGCTCTCAAAAACTACACCGGCCGCATCACCGTCAATGGCCGCATGGTCCTCCGTTACGATTCCAAAGGTATCCTGCGTCGCAACTTCAACATTGATTCCGTTTGGAAACCCCTGCTTGATAAAGACGGCGAACCGGTCGAAAAGCCCAAGCTGGCCATCATGGTTCCCTTCATCTTCAACAAGGATTGTATCGACAAAGCCGACCTCAAGGAAACCGGCAAGATTTACGTCAACGGCTATGTTGAATCCTACATCAACAAGGACGAAGGCGATAAATATCTGCCCCTCCAGATGATCTTCAATACTGCCGTCTACAACATGGATGACCCCGGTGAAAAGTCCACCTATGAGTACCGCATGGGCGAGCTGGATACCAAAGCCAAAACGATGTTCTGCATGATGTGGGAAGGTCGTGTTGTCAACGGTGCTGAAGAAAAGCCGTTCGATGAATCCTGCCTCACTCCCTTCCAGCTGCGTTCTATCAAGGCCGGTAATGCCACCCTCAATGATTTCCGTCCCCGCGGCTCCATCTACGGCAACCGTGTTCAGGAACTCCGCCTCATGCGCCCCATGCCCCGCGATGATTTCAAGGATGGTCCGATCGACCTCGGCCTCAAGAATTCCGAGTTTGTTGACCTGATCTACACCCCCACGAAGGATGAATCGGTTGCCGATATGGAAAAGTCCGCCAAAAAAGAGCCGGAAACCCCGCCCTTCACCGCCCCCACCTCGCGGGATGAAGACGAGCTGTTTTAATTAACCACCAACACAAAAGGAGCGTGAACCTATGGCGTTCAAAATGAATCAGATCAGCTGCGATCTTGCCAGCTACCCCTATTACATGCTGCTGTCCCCGCGTAAATACGGCAAAACAACCTGGTGGCGCAACCTCGTCCCCGCCGCCTGGGGCGATGCCTCCAAGGGGCTGCTCATCTCCTGTGGCACCGAGTCCGGCTTCCACCACCTCGACAACCTCCAGGTCGAAGAAGCCCTCACCTGGGACGATGATTACGATGAAGAAACCGGCCACCGCGGCCTTGTCCAGATCGTTGATGATCTGATCGAAAACAATGCCGACTACGGCATCAAGGGTGTCTGCTTTGATACTTTTGATACCCTCTTTGATATCGCCACCGATGAAGTCATGCGGGAATCCCGTCGTGAAACCGGCAAGTCCTGCAAATCCATCAATGATGCCTTCGGCGGCTACAACCGCGGCTCTGACCGCCTGATTAAAATCATCAACGATCAGCTCTCCCGCATCCGCAACGCCGGCATCGCCGTCTTCATCCTGTCCCATACCAAGTTTAAGGAGCGCACGGACCCCCTCACCGGCGAAAAGTATGAGCAGCTTACAAACCTCATGCAGGACCGTACATACAGTGCCATTGCCGATAACGCCCAGATGGTCATGGTTGGCACCATCGAGCGCGATATCGCATCCGGCAAAATCGAAAACGAAAAGCGTGTCATCCATCTGCGCGGCACCTCCACCATTGATGCCGGTTCCCGCTTCAATGACCTGCCCGAAACGATCACCCTTGATCCGCAGGATTTCCTCGCCGCCTTCAAACAGGGTGTCGCCGGTGCTCACACGGTTGCTCCGGTTACGGATAAGCAGATCGATGCTGCCGCCAAGGCCGAGCAGAAAGCTGCCGCCAAACAAGCAGCCGTAGCCCGCAAAAAAGAGGAAGCCGAAAAGCAGGCCGAACAGGACGAATCTCACCGTGATGAATATTACAACACCATTGTCAATGGCTTCTCCAACGCCTCGGATGAAATCAAGGCCAAAGCCAAGGAACTGTTGGCCGCCACCGGTGAACCCAAGTTCTCCTCCCCCAACATCCCGGCTGCAACCCTGCGCCAGATCGCTGACCTCTTTGCAGCGTAAAGGTGGTGTCAAATATGGCAGCACCCAAAGTCCGTAAAGGCCGCCGCGTCATCTGTCACGCCACCGGCATCTATGGCAATTCGTTGGACTATTTCAAGGCCCCGGATGGTTTTTATTACCAAACCAAAGAGCTGTATGAGCAAAAAAAGCAGGAATCTGATTATTACCGCCAGGTCGTTACCCGCATGGCCTCCTATATGGGCTATGAGCCGGGCGATGTTTTCCCAACGGTCATCACCCGCGGCCTCATGCAATTCAAGCATTACGGCTATGCCGCTGTCCTTGCCACCATGGAGGAATGCCAGTCCAAAATTGAATACGCTCTGGCTTCCCGCTCTTTCGGTTCGGACTATCAAAAAGCATCCTACCTCATGGCCATCCTTACCAACAATATCAACGATGTTGCCCGCCGCCTCAAATCTCAGCAGGAATTTGAATCCCGTCAGGCTGCACCCCAACAGGCTCCGCCCCCGCAGGATTTCACTTCCGCTGCTCAACCAAAAGATATCACAGATTTTTTGGAAGGCGGTGACTAAATATCGAACTCCAAACCTGTCTTGATAAAATCAATACCTCCCGCGCTCAAGACGAAGCCTCTTTTGTCTTCTGCCTCTGGAAAGAACCAGTTTTGTTTGGCGAGTACGATCAGGTCAACTTCGGCAATGATTTAACCATCAAAACCAAAGATGCCCTCTTCTACTACCAGCTTGGTCGCGGTATGTATGATTCCGGCTTCCGCAATTTCGATAGCATTTCGGTCGATACTTACCTTTCGGATAAAGCCGATACCCGCAAAGTCTTCTCGGCCTACGGCGGCTACCCGGAAGTTGAAAAGCTTAAATCCCTCGTGGATGTTGATAACGTCGAAGCCTACTTTGACCGCATTTCCAAGCTCAACACCCTCTCCGATCTTTGTGAGCAGTTTTTCAAAACTTTCCAGGATACCTCCCGCTTTGATTCCATGTCCAACTCCCAAGTCTACGATTTTTTCGACTATCAGCTCAACACCATCAGCATGAACTCCACCCGCGATATGAAAGTCGAATCCGTCGCCTTTGATGAATCGTATATCACAGAGCTGGATAAGGGCGAAACGGTCGGTCTGAATTACGGTAAAAACTGCCCCCGCCTCAACTGGGCCACTCTTGGCCTTCCCCTTGGTGATCTTTACATGCTGGGCGGCTTCTCCGGTACCGGCAAAACCTCTTTCGTGTTTGAAAATATGATCCTGCCTTTAACCGAATCCAGTGTCAAGTGCTGCATCATTTCAAACGAAATGCAGGTCCGTGCTTACAAACAGCTGCTCACCATCCATATCCTCACCAATGATCTCGGCTACTGGAAAATGACTCGCAAGCATCTCAAGGTCGGCAAGTTCACGGATGAACAAAAAGAAATGCTGTGTAAAGCGGCAGCCATCAGCCAAAAGAAATACTCTTCCATCCGCTTCATCAAAATGTTTGATAACGACACCTCCCGCGTCATCAAGTCGGTTCGCAAATATTCCAAACTCGGCTACCAGATGTTCCTGTGGGACACCATGAAGTCGGACGATGACGGCGGCAATATGGAAATGTATCGCCAGCTCTTGCAGTCCTCGCGCAAAATTTTCCAGTGTGCCAGCCGGGAAAACGTCTCCATCGTCTGTACCTATCAGCTGGCCCTCTACATGAAAAACCAGCGCTTTCTCGATGCTTCCACCCTTTCCAACGGCAAGCAAATCAAAGAGGTCTTTTCCGAAATGATTTATATTCGGGAACTCTGGCAGGATGAATACACCGGCGAGAAATGTGATTGTCACGCATACACCCGTACTCGCAAACCGGATGGCACCTGGGAAAAATTCACCACCCCCATCACGCTGGATAAAACCAAAAAGTACATCGTTGCCTTTCTCGATAAAACCCGTAACGATGAAGACGGTCAGCAATTTTTGTATGAAGCAAACCTCAGCTGGAACAACTGGAAAGAGGTCGGCTATTGTACCATCCGCAATGACCATGTAGCCATCGGCCGTTAAAGGGGGTGCGCCCATGAACGCGGCACTCCTCTCCCAGCGCCTGATCGGCCACTCGGATGATATCTACACCATCCTCGAAACCCTCGGCTATGAAAACATTACGTTTAATTCAGCCAAAGCCCAGTTCCGCTTTTCACGGGCGGACGGCACCAACCCTACCAGCATTGTTCTGGATGTTGATTCTTTACGGTTTTATTGCTTTTCCACCAACGGCAAAGGCAATCTTTTCACCCTCATCATGTCGCGCCTGAACTGCACTTTCCCGGACAGCTTAACCTTTGTCACCACCGTCCTGGATCTTGATCAGAATGATTTCTCGGCCAAAGTTCACTATCCCTTCGGCGGCTTCTACCGCAAACTCCTCCCTGATCAGCCGGAGGATTACTCCGTACCCCCCATCCCAGAGGAAACTTTGCAGCCATACTTGGGCAAGTACAACCAAATGTTCTTCCGCGATGGCATTGATTACTTAACCCAGCAAAAATTTCAGGTTGGTTATGATTTTCTTTCCAACCGTATCACCATCCCGGAGCGCAATTTTGATGGCCAGCTCTGCGGTATCATGGGTCGCTCCAATGACCCCAACTGTCCCCATCAGGACCGCTGGTATCCCATCGTCAGCTGCCCGCGCAGCAAAACCTTGTTCGCCCTGCAGCAAAACTACCAGCGCATCATCGAAACTCAGAACGTGGTCCTTTTTGAATCGGAAAAAGCCCCCATGCAGTGCGCATCATTCGGTGCCCATATCTCGCTCGGTCTTTGCGGCTGCCATGTTTCCCAGGCCCAGCGCAGCATGATCTTTTCTCTTCGCCCCAAAACTATCGTTCTCGCTCTCGATGAAGGATTAGAAGAAGACGCTATCCGGGAAGAAGCCGCCAAGCTTGTCCAGAACAATTTAATCCTAACTACCAGGGTCGGCTATGTCTGGGACCCCGACTACGATATTATCCCCGCAGGCAGCAAACAAAATCCCGCCGACCTTGGCCGCGATGCCTATGTCGCCTGCCTGCAAACGAAAGTGAGGTGGTTATAATCGAACGCGCCAAAGACCCTCGCCTGCAAAAACTGAAAGAAGAAGGCGTCCATTTATATTCGTATTCCAAGATTAATTGCATAGACGACTGTCTGTTGGAATCCTGGTATTCCTACATCAAGCATGAACCCGGACTTCAAAGTGTCTATGGTCTGCTAGGAGGAGCATCCCATCAAGTTACAGAAGACCTCATCGAAGGCAAAGCAACCTGTGATGACCTCCTTCCCGCTCTACATAGTGCCCTGGATGAATGTGATACCCTCGGCCTTACCTTTCCTAAGGATTTTCGCGGCAATGACTCCATCAAAGAGAAATGGATCAAGGATATGACCCACTTCTGCCAGAACTTCTACCCGCCCAGGGGCAAGTACATTATCGAGCAGTTGGTTATCCTCCGCGTCAGTCCTACCCGCGCCCTGCAAGGCTATATTGATTTAACCAAGCTGAATGATGACGGCACGGTATCTGTTTATGACCTTAAAACCAGTTCTCGGTATAAACCGTCAGATTTATTGGAGCATGGCCGCCAGCTCGTGATCTACGCTATGGCATTGGAACAGGCCGGTTATACAGTCAAAAATCTCGCTTGGATCATGCTCAAGTATGTTGAGATCCGTTACACCTGGTACGCCACATCCCGTTCGCGCAACAAAACCCAGTGTATCCGCATCGTCAACCGCTCCAAAATTTACGATACCATCGCCCCCGCGGTCGAATCCGCCTGCCGCGATGCCGGTATGGATGAAGCCGAGATTGAATTTGCCATGCTGGATTTCAAAGAAACGAATCTCCTCGGTCCCAGGTTTCCCATGTCAGTCACCCAGCAGTTCATCATCAAACCTTTTGTAGAGCCTTACCCCTATACCCCGGAACTTAAACAGGAAGCTCTTACTTATATCAACAAGGTTGCCGATGTCTACGAGTCCCTGCCTCAGGATGAAACCACTCCCTGGCCTGCCCGTAAGGTCAATAAGGAATGTGCTTTCTTCTGCAATAATCTCTGCAATTACCGCAAAATCTGCCCCGCCATCCGGGATTATAACGCCCAGGCCCTCATCGCAGACCCGCCCAAAACCGAAGCTGATTTGTTCTAAAGGAGCCGCCCATGACCACCCGTTCCCCGCCCTCGCAGGGCTTTTGAAATAAATTACAGGAGGTGAATAAAAATTTCCAGTCCAAATTACCTCTGCTATCACCTTCACGATGATGAAGGCTCTGTCCTTGATTCCTGTACCAAATATCAGGATTACATTAACCTGGCCGTTCAAAGCGGCATGACTGCCCTTGGTTCCTCCAACCATGGTACCCTGTTGAACTGGACAGCTAAAAAGCAGGCAGCAGAAAAAGCCGGCCTCAAGTACATCTTCGGCGTTGAATGTTATCTTACCGACCGCCTTACCCACCAATCTCCCGGAGAAGATAAGCCTCATAAGCTGCGCGATAACTACCACACGGTTTTGATCGCCCGCAACACCAAAGGCGTTATGGAGATCAATAACCTTATCAGTCTTTCCAATCGGGAAGATCATAAATATTACAAACCTCGTGTCACCTTCGATGAATTCTACAACCTGTCTGATAACGTCATCGCCACCTCCGCCTGCCTTGCCAGCCCTCTGCATCACTACACTGCGGACGTTGAAGATTTTGACCCCGCCCGTTATGAGCAGCTGATTCAGCGCTACGACTTTCTGGAGATTCAATACCATAACTGCAAAGAACAGATCGAATTCAACCAGTACCTCTATGAGCTGTCTCAAAAATATCACAAGCCCCTCATCGCGGCCACCGATACCCACAGCTCCACCACATATAAAGCCGAGTGTCGCAAAGTCCTCATGGAAGGTAAAGGTATTGAGTTTACTGGCGAAGATGAGTTCGACCTCACCTTCAAAACTTACGAGCAGCTGGTTGCGGCCTTTGAGCAGCAGGATTCCCTACCGCGTGAAGTCTGGATGCAGGCGATTGAAAATACCAACTGTCTGGCTGACTCCACCAAGGGTTTCAAGCTCAATACCAAGGCCCGCTACCCCATTTTGACCGGCTCTGTGGAGTCCGATGCTAAAGCCTACATCGAGCGCACCCACACAATGCTGGAAGATAAGATCCAAAAGGGCATCATTCCCCAAAATGAAGTCGCTGCCTTCCGCAAAGATATCGAGGAAGAACTGGCTGTTTTCAAAAAGGTAAACATGCTGGGTTTCATGCTGTCGATGTCAGACCTTATGATCTGGGCCAAACATGAAAAGAACATCCCCATTGGTCCCAGCCGTGGTTCTGTGGCTGGTTCCCGTGCGGCTTTTGTTACAGACATCATCGACGTTGACCCCGTTCGCTGGAACCTTGTTTTCTCTCGTTTCTGTAATGAAAACCGTGTCGAAATTGGCGACGTGGACATTGATACTCCTGATGCTTACCGCCCCCTGATTTACGATCACATCTTTGAATCCTTTGGCCAACGCAAATGCGCCTATGTACTGGCTCTCGGTACTGTGTCCGACAAAGGTACGATTGATGAAATTGGCCGTGCCCTCGCCAAACGCTGGCAGAAAGCCAATCCTACCAGCTCTAAAGAATCTAACCCATGGTCGCTCGATCGTATCGCTCAAATCAAAGACGAATACGATACTGATCCCGAAACCTGCAGAACGAATTATCCTGATCTTTTCTATTACTTTGATGGCATCAAGGACACAGTAGTTTCTCTTTCTCATCACCCGGCCGGCGTTATCATCGCTCCCATTGATTTGTACGAACGTTACAGTGTCTTCCGTGATAAAGACGGCCTGCAAGTTCTTGCGCTGGATATGGACGCCTCTCATGCTGTGGGTCTGGCCAAATACGATATCCTCGGTTTGTCAACAATTGCCCAGCTCGATGAAACCTGTAAGCTCGCTCACATCCCCTACCCTCACACCTGGCAGATTAACTTTGATGACCCTGCCGTCTGGGCGGATATGAAAACCAGTCCTTATGGTCTGTTCCAGTTCGTGGAAGATTTTGCTTTTGAATCCTTAAAAAAATACGATGTCCACAGCATCAAGGATCTCAGCATTGTAACCGCTGCTATCCGCCCTGGTGGCGCATCTTATCGGGACAAGCTTTTCCGCCATGAACGCGGCCAGAATCCCTCCAAAGAGATTGATGATCTGTTGGCAGACACCCTCGGCTGGCTGATTTTTCAAGAGCAAACGATCGCCTTTCTGCAGCAAATCTGCGGTATGTCCGGCGGCGATGCTGACTCTGTTCGTCGTGCTATCGGCCACAAAAACGAAAAAGAAATTGCAGAGGCCCTCCCTCGTATTCTTGAAGGTTACTGCACTCATGCTTCCAGCTCCCGTTCTCAAGCAGAACAAGAAGCCAAAGCGTTCCTTCAAATCATACAAGATAGTAGTAGTTACCAGTTCGGTTTGAACCATGCCTCCGGCTACTCCATCCTTACCTATTACTGTGCCTATTATCGCTATTACTACCCCGTTGAATTTGTTACCGCTCTGCTCAACACCGCGGATAACCAAAAGAAAATCCTTGCCGGAACAGCTCTGGCAGCACAGCGCGGCATCAAAATCATGCCCATCCGTTTCCGCCACTCGCTGGACCAATATACCCCGGATGTTGCCAATCGCGCCATCTATAAAGGCATGGCTTCCATCAAATACCTCAACAAGCGCATTGGTCGTGAACTTTATGCTCTACGGGATAACACTTACGTTGATTTTATCAGCCTCCTGCAAGATATCAAGCATAAAACCTCGGTCAATTCCCGCCAACTTCAAATCCTGATTGAACTTGATTTTTTCCACGAGTTCGGCAATCCCAACCAGCTTAAAGCCCAGGTTGAATTGTTCGATAAGTACAGTGATTCCATTCAGCTCTCCAAAGCAACCGTTGACCCGTTCATTGACCATGATGCAATGCTCACCTTATGTGAGAAAGAAACTGAAAAGAAATACATCAACGTGGACTGGCTCGGCATTGTCCGTCACTGCGCCAAAGAAACCTCAGAAATCATCACTCCGGTCAGCGATATTCTTCAGTACGAGATGGATAATCTTGGCTACCTCCAATACCAAAACCCTTCTCTCGCTTCCACCTACCACTACATTCTCTCTATTGACGGCAAATATAAAAACAAGACCATCGCACTGTACCAGCTTGCAACCGGTCAAACCGTTAATTTCAAAATCCGTCCTTCCACTTTGGATCAAAACCCCATCGCTAAAGGCGATATCATCAAGGTTCTTGGCACCAAGCAGGAGGGCAAGTGGTCCCGCACCGATACCGGCTGGGTCCAGTCCACAACGGATTTCAACACCTTCCTTTATAAATACAGCCATGTACGTTAATTTTTCTCTCATTATGGCGGCCATCAATACCGTCATCTATGTTGTCACCATCATCTCCAGTGATGCCGATCGGTTCCTCTCTCGTGATGCCTGCTTCAAACTCGTTCTCACGACCCTCGTTTTCAGCTGGTTCTGGTGGTTCCGCTCCTAGGGGGTGATGTTATCGAACCAGTCTTTGTTAAATCTGCCCTTGAAACTTTTACTATCCTGATTGATACCCGTGAGCACGAAACCTCGGCACTCACTCAGCGTATCCAGCAAATGGGTTGTCCAGTCGAACGGCAAAAGCTCAATTTTGGCGATTATTCTGCCAAGGTCATCTTGCCCACCGGCGTTCCCTACAGCCTGGAAAATATCGTCGTGATCGAACGGAAGATGTCCAGCGACGAAATCGCAAATTGCTTTACCTCCCAGCGTGCTCGCTTTACCCGTGAATTTGAACGTGCCAAAGCAGCCGGTGCCCGCACCTATCTGCTTGTTGAGCGCACCACCTGGGAAATGCTTTACGCCGGTACATACCGCAGCAAAATGTCCCCTGTCGCCATGGTGGCCAGCCTCACAACCTGGCTTGCCCGCTATGACTGCAAGCTCATTTTCTGTGAACCTCAAACCTCCGGCAAGCTCATCCATGATATCCTCTACCGCGAAATGAAACAGCACCTGGAGGGGGTTCAGCCATGATGCAAGCCGTCCTATTCTCCAATTATCCATCCGCCTCTCCCCTGCTCCGTGCCCACCGCAGCTACCAGGTCGTCACCCGCCTTCAAATCGGCTGCTTCGTCATCGCTGCCGGCCGCCTGGTCTTTCTCCCAGCCGCCCTCCAGGGCAAAACCTATCTTCTCGTTAAAGGAGTTGATCCACCGCCCCCATGAATACTACCCGTGAACTCCACCGCAAAGAGCGTGCCAAGGCAGAGCTTGAATCTATCTGCCGCAGTTATGCTTCCAAATGTTCCGCTCTCATCATTACCTATAACATCAATGATCTAACACCCGCCCAGCGTGCAGCGTTCAATGCCCGCCAACCTTTTCACTCTTACCAAAGCAGGTGATCTTATCAAAAACAAAGCAATCGCAAACGCCGTCAACATCAAGCGCAACGGCAAAGCCATCGCCTGGCTCTATCAGAACACCGGCAATATCCTGGATTACAAAGATGGCGATAAAGTCAAGTTCGATCTCACCGCTATCCAAAATGATCCCGATTGGCCTATCCTTCGCCAGGACTATAAAGACTTCATTCTCTCCAATGCGGATACCGTTTTTACTCTGGAGTTTGAACCTCGTTTCCGCAAAAACCACACTCTTGCCTGCCTGAAAGAAGATCCCGTCACCCCTAAGCGCTTGTTCTGGGTCGGCCATCTTATCAAGCAGCGCGAACCCGAACAGGAGGCCGCCCATGACTGAACCAATTACCGATGCCATTGGCCGCGAAATCCATGTCGGCGATACCGTTGCCTATGCGCAGACGGATAAAAACAGCGGCATCAACTGGAACACTTATGTTGTAATCGGTTTCACCCCTTGCCGCGTCAAAGTTTCCAACCCTACCTACCGCGGTTATGCCTGGGAGAAAGATTATATCCTTCTCTACCCATCCAACTGCATCATCTTACAGGAGGCCGACCCCGAATGAAAATTATCCCTCAATCCCACGAATGGATCACCCCGCTCAACCGTGATGTTACCATGCAGCGTATCGAGCGCATCGCCCGCACCTGCTATCAAAGCGAGGATGCCATCAAGCCCGGCAGTGATTCCAAAATGGTCGCCATGCTCTGCAAAAATCATCATTACGCCATGATCGAGCATATCAGCCTGACCATTAAATTCATCACCGACCGCGGCGTTGCCAACGAGATCGTCCGTCACCGTATCGGCTCCTATGCCCAGGAATCCACCCGCTACTGCAATTACAACAAAGATAAGTTCGGTAATGAAATCACAGTTATTGACCATGGCTATACCGGCAGGAAACGCATTTCCTGGAAAAACTATTGTGGCTTTGCTGAAATAGGCTATCGTGACATGTTGAATGCTGGTGCCACCCCGCAGGAAGCCCGCGATGTCCTTCCCCTCTGCCTCAAAACCGAGATCGTCTGCACCTGGAACCTGCGCGAATGGCATGAAGTCCTTCGCCTTCGCACCGCCAAGGATGCTCATCCCGCTATCCGCGCCCTCATGATTCCTGTCCTCAAGGAGCTGCAGGCTGTCTACCCTGAAATTTTCAATGATATCGAGGTGTCCGAATGACCCAAGAAGAAATTCGCAAGCTCCTCAAAACCTGCGAGTCACATATCAACCAGGTGGAAAACGATGAAACTGCTCTTCGTGACTTGTCCGAAGTTGTCCATAAAGTTCTCACTGATTTCACCCGCGCTGTAAAGCTTAACGCCTGCGCCGTTGCTGCCTGGGCTTTGCATATTCCCGTCTGGGGGTTCGCCGCATCCAAACTTTGGAACTGGTTTTTAGCCATTGGCCCCATCCCCACCATCGGCGTCTTTCATGCAGCCGGCATCGGCCTGGCTCTTGAATTCATCGTCGATACCACCGGCATCCCCCACAAAATCCCTCTGCGGAATGATGTTCAAAACGTCATTGACGGCAAGTCCAGCTGCTTTGATTCCTGGTCTTTGCCGGATGGTTTGTGTGTTTTCCTCGGCACTCTTGCCGGTCTCTGCCCGCCCGCGTTGGTCGCCCTTTTTGCCGGCTGGCTAATTAAATTTTTTATGTATCTATAAGGAGATTACCTCATGAATGATGTTCAGCGCTTTGGTCGCATCCAGGTCGAAATGTGCGATACCTTCAAATCCAAAAACGCAGATTACGGCAATTCCTTCTCCCAGCTCTATCAGGAGTTTGGCGATAACGGCATCATCACCGCCGCTGTCCAGATCTCCCATAAGTACCACCGCTTCATGAATCTTATCAAGGGTACCCCTGCCAAGGTCAATGAATCTCTGCGCGATACTCTGTTGGATCTTGCCAACTACTGCGTCCTCACTGTCATGGAGCTGGATAAGGCCGAGGAAAAAGCAAACGCTTCAAGCTCCTCTGCCTTCGCTCAGGCTGCCTCCGCCGTTACATATCGTACAACTCAGCAGTTTGATTACGGCAAGTATATTTCTGACGACACCATCCTCACCTCTCGTGATGCTCCCGCCGCCACATTGAAGGGAGATACCGAATGAACATCATTATGTATACAACCCATTGTCCGCGCTGCAAGGTGCTGGCCGCTAAACTTGCCGCAAAGGGGGTGACTTATAAAGAAGAAACAAGCACAGAAACCATGCTCTCCATGGGTATTACCACCGTCCCGATGCTTTCGGTGGACGGTACATTGATGGATTTTAAGACTGCAAATGATTGGATTAACAAACAGGAGTGATTCTATGGATTTTTCTATTGACCTTAAACTCGATAAAGATTTTACCACCCAACTGGATTACCTCATCAGTAAGTATGGCCCAGATCTGGCCAAGCTCAACGGCTTTGCAAACGAACAGCTGAACTACACCGGTTTTATTGATAACTTCATCGACAAGCAGACTGTGGCCGATGCCAGTATCGACGGCAATGCCAATGTCGGCACCAAGGATATCTGCTCTCTCACCACCGAGATGCACAAACCCCATTCCAAGCTTCTTGCCTTTAACAAAATCTTCTATGAACTCAAAAAATCCCATGGCCTGGATGCCGCCAAAAACTGGCTAACTGCTGAATACCTCGGCTATTTCTACTTGCACGATGCTGCATCCAGCACCTTTGTCCCCTATTGCTTTGCTTATGATATCGAGGAACTTGTCAATAAGGGTCTTTATTTTATTGACAACTTTAACGCCCAGCCGCCCAGACACCTGACCACCTTCACGGATTTTGTCGGCGAGTTTGTCAGCTGGACCTCCAATCGCAGCAGTGGCGCTTGCGGCCTACCCAGCTTCCTTGTTTATTCCTATTATTTCTGGAAAAAAGATGTCGAATCCGGTTATTACATCCAGTCCCCGGAATATTACCGTAACCAGGAGTTCCAGCGCATTGTCTACAAGCTTAACCAGCCGTACCTGCGCGTCAACCAAAGCGCCTTTACTAATTTTACCATCATGGATCAGTCCTACCTGGAGGCTATCTTTGGCGGTAAAACCTTCCCGGATGGCTCCTTTATGATTGATGAAATCGACGGCATCATCGAGTATGAAAAAGCTTTTATGGATGTTGTCAGCGAGATCCGCAGCAAAAACATGATGACCTTTCCGGTTCTTACCTACTCCCTGCTGCGCAAGAATGGCAAGTTTGTCAACGAAGATTTTGCCCGCTGGTGCTGCGCTCACAACATTACCTGGGCAGACAGCAACTTCTTCATCAGCGAAGATGTAACCAGCCTCTCCAACTGCTGTCGCCTTGTCTCCGATATCAAAGATCTTGGGTGAAGATTAAAAAGATGCCCTATAATCCCTTTTCCGGCTCATCACCGGGGTCGCATCAACGGCTAACGGGGAACCCTACGTTCTTTTTTGAATATGGGAATCCCGTGGGAAAGCGAGTTATACATGCAAAAAGCTATTTATAAAATCACAAATCAAGTCAATGGGAAAAGCTATATCGGACAATCTGTAGATCCTTATCATCGTTTTGTCTCTCATAAATCTCGTGCCAGAAATCACGACTTCCGTTCCTCTCAAGCTTTATATCATGCCATTCTAAAATATGGAGAAGAAAATTTTAAGATGGAAGTTCTTGAGTGGACAGAAGATTACAACGAGAAAGAGCGATACTATATTCATTTTTATGGTACATTATCTCCGAATGGGTATAATATCGCGCCAGGTGGTGAAGATCCTCCACATAAATATGGGATTGAACACCACAATTCAGCTGTTACCGAAGAACAGGTCGATATTATTATTGCAGAATTAAAGCGTGGAGTTTTAACAGAGCCAAGCATTGGAAGCTTGTTTAATCCACCAATCAGTCAGGTTCTTGTTAGTAATATTAACTTTGGTATTACACATCATCGACAAAACGAAATTTACCCTATCCGTACTCAATGTCCTTACAATCTTTCCCAAAAACAACTTGACAATATTATTTGGCTTTTACTAAACACAACCTGCACTATGAAGCAAATAGCGAATTATTTTGGGTTCAATGTCAGCACCATTAAAGCTATTAACACCGGTCGTAATCATTTTAATCCTAAATTGTGCTATCCGCTTCGGACGTTCAGAGGTCGTGCAAGCTCGCAACCTGTAGAGACTATCCTGGCCAACAGGAGTACATCTGTTATTGATACGCAGATGGAAATGGGGATTTGCAACTGAACAGCGGTTTCGGTTGTATAAGAGATAGCCCAGACCGTATGGAAACATACGGGGTCCTGATTTTAATTCCATTGGCGGTACTGCACTGGAGGTTGGTTCTATTAAGGTCAACACCATCAATCTTGCTCGTCTTGCTTATTCCAGCACCACCCCCGCAGAGTTTTTTGCTAATCTCAAAAATGCCGTAACACTCTGCCTGGACACTCTGGATTCCGTTCGCCATATCATCAAGCGTAATATCGAAAAGGGCCTGCTCCCCAACTATTCCAAGCACATTATGAACATGGCCTCCCAATATAATACCATCGGCGTGATCGGCATTTACGAAACCCTACAGCACTTCGACATGACCTCTAAGGACGACTTCGGAAACACGTTCTATACCGATGAGGGCTTGAAATTCGCTGAGGATATCCTGCAAACCATCAACACCGTCAAGAACAATTACATCAAGGATAAAGACTACAGCGCCAACATTGAGGAAATCCCCGGTGAGCGTGCCGCCGCAGTTCTGATGCAGAAAGATATGATGTTCTTCCCGGATGAAAAATACGAACTGCCCTTGTACGGCAACCAGTGGATTCCCCTCGGTGTAAAAACCACTCTGCAGGAAAAAGTCCGTCTGTCTGCCGCTCTCGATAAAGCCTGCAACGGCGGCTCCATCGCTCACATCAACATTGATAAACCGTTCAATAACTTTGATACCGCATGGAAGATGTTGAACTATGTTGCCGACCAGGGCGTTGTTTACTTTGCATTCTGCACCCGTATCAGCGCTTGCGAGGAAAACCACGGCTTCTACGGTGATACCTGTCCTATCTGTGGCAAACCCAAAGTGACCACCTATCAACGTATCGTTGGTTTCCTTACCCCGGAACGCACCTATTCCAAGGAGCGCAAAGCTGAATTCAAAATGCGTGACTGGATGGACCTGAATGCGATGAGCGAGATGTGATTATGCCGGATTCTATTACTCTGCGTGGCTTTCTGGATGAAGATTTTATTCAGTATAAAAAGCCTGCTATGTTCCTCGGCACCGCCACCTGTGACTGGAAGTGCTGTCATGATGCCGGGTGCGATGTTTCTATGTGTCAGAACAGCCCTCTTGCTAATTCGCCTGTACATACCGTTTCTTATGCTGATTTGTTTGACCGATACATTCACAACCCCATCACTACCGCAATTGTCGTTGGTGGTCTGGAACCGTTTCTCCAGTTTGAAGAACTGCGCGGTTTGATCGCTTACTTTCGCCAAAAGGATTGTCTGGATGATTTTGTGATTTATACCGGTTACTATCCACAGGAACTAACACAGCAGCTGGTTTCTCTGCGTATGTTAAACACCGTCTATGGCGGCACCATCATCATCAAGTTCGGCCGTTATGTTCCCGGTAGCGCACCAGTCCAAGATCCTGTTCTTGGTGTCACACTCGCTTCTTCTAATCAGTATGCAGAAAGGCTTTAACATGAAAATTATTACAAACCCCAGCTGGACAAAAGAGGAGGTCGAAGAATTCCGCGCCTCCATCAAATCCAATAACGGCTATTGTCCCTGTCGCATTGAGCATATCCCGGCCAACAAATGTATGTGTCAGGAGTTTCGTTCTCAGGTTTCCGGCCAGTGCCATTGCGGCCTCTACCTCAAGGAGGATTAACTATGAATCTTAATAAATGTAACAAACTTTTTCGCTTTGGCGTGCTCTTCTCAGCGTTCTTCACGGCGCTTGTTCTGATTGTTTTCTGCCCTCGGCTCAGCGCCACCGCCTATGCTGAGTCTTCCACGCCCGAAACCGCCGTCACTACTTACACCGTTACCTATCACGCCAATGGCGGCTGCTGGTGGAGCAACTGGTCACGCCCGACTTATTCTTTCGCCACCAAAAAATATGAGCAGGAGGAAGGCAAAACCTATCAGATCATTGATTCCAAGCCTACCTACGGCGCCAACACCTTCAACGGCTGGAACACAGAATCCGACGGCTCAGGCACCTGGTATTCCCCTCATCAGGAATATGTCTGTACCGGCAATATGGACCTCTACGCTCAGTGGCTCGGCCCCGTTCCTGCGCCCACCGCTGAACCTACTGCCACACCGGAACCTACCCCGGAACCGACTGTTGCGCCCACAGCTACTCCGGCACCAACCGCAACTCCTGAACCCGTAACCACTCCGGCACCAGTTCCCTCGGCCAAGCCCAATTATCGCGCCATGTGCCGCGCCTGGTTCAACTATTTTCGCCGCCAGATGATTGGTCTGTATAAGTAAAGGAGGTACTTTATGCACTATGAAACTCCGTATGTAAACTATACCATCCCTGGAGATTTTTCTCAGGCCGTCTTGGATGAAGGCGATGTTGTTTTTAAGGATGAACTTTCCGTCAAACCTCTTGCCACCGACATCCCCCTCCCCTCCTATGCTCACCCAACGGACGCCGGACTTGACCTGCACGCCATCAGTGTGGAAGCACCCGGTACCGTCATCGTTGCCACCTGTATTATCCAGCCTGGCATGACCGCCAAAGTACATACCGGCATCGCCATCAAGCTGCCCCACGGCACATTCGGCGCTGTCTATCCCCGCAGCGGCCTTGCCACCAAAACCGGCCTCGCCCCCGCCAATATGGTTGGTGTCATTGATGAAAACTATACCGGCGAAATCATCGTGGCCTTACATAACTACAGCAATGAACCTCAGGCGTTCGCCATCGGGGATCGTATCGCCCAGCTGGTCATCCAGCCCGTTGTCCACTGCACCGTCACCCAGGTCACAGAACTCCCTGATACAGACCGCGGTAACGGCGGCTTTGGTAGCACAGGAGAACAGTAATGCACAAACTCTATTCTGCGAAGTATATATTGATTTCTGACGGATTAAATTACATTTTTGCTAGTGATTTGTTGTTTTTAGAGGGTGAACCAACTAAACACCTTGACAGTTTTGGAACCTTTTATGAATTCTATGATGCTGTAGCTTCTTGCAAGTATCCCTGGAGCAATCACTGTTACTGTGATAAATCAATATTCCTTCATAAACCACTTGTTAAATTTTATGGATTTCTTGACTGGGTTTTTACGGCAGAAAATTTCAAAGCACCTGTTTCTGTTGAAACGCAGTACAAAGAATGTTCCACTAAGGATCATGACTTTAATTTCTTCAAAGAAAACCTGTCTATGGACGACTTTATCATCTTTCTGCAGGAGCATAACCTTATCGGAGGCAACACTTAATGAATCTTACTTTTGTTCCAAACGCCCTTGAAAAAATCTCTCCCACCTGGGTTATGTCAGACATTACATACCCCGATGGTATCATAACCCGCACCGAGGACGATTACCTTCGCCGCATCGGCAGCACCTTCAAGGGTATTTCTTTCCTTGGCCCCGGCTATCCTGCCTGGTTTGAATACTCCAAAGACAACCTCGGCGCTTCCAAGTCTGGCTTCTTACATACCAGCCTTGTTAAAAAGCTTGAAATTATCCTTGATATAGGTTATGCCAAGCTTGCCATCACAACCGAACATAGCATTTTCTTTCTGGAATCCGCAGAACCCGTTCAGGAAACCGCTGAAATTCGTGAGCTGATGGATCAAATCAACGCTCTAAATAAGTAACAAAAACATTAAAGGTTGCGCTCTTAACGCGCGGGTGGGTATGGGGTTTATCGTTTATGACATTATCAGAAAAATCAGAACTGCTGCGCTTGTTGCAGCTCTATCAGGACGATCTTTTGCGTAAAAACCGTAAGAACATTGAAACAGCTGATGCTGTTGCCAAAGATAGCCTGTCCTTTCTGGATGCTTCTTATTTTTACGGTATTAAGGCCCAGTACAACCACGCCCGCCTGATTGCTCGTAAGTTATCAGTTGAAATCGGTAAAGATGTCAAATCTTACTGGGAGCTGTCCTGATTCACAAACAAAAAACCGTGCAGGCACAACCACCCACACGGTCCATCCCATTACTTTAATTTTTCCAAAATCTCATCAGCACTCATGCCGTTCGCCAGCAGCTGGTTGATCATTTCCTGCGCCTGAATTTTCTTCGCTTCCGCCTCAGCAGCAATGTCCGCCTTGGCCTTTTTCTCTTCCAGCTTAGTCAGCTTTTTCTCCGCGGCCTTCACATCCGCCTTCTGCATTTTCAAGGTTTCTTTCATGGATTGCAGGTCGGTTTTCAGCTCCTCAATGCTGGCATTGGTCTTGGCAACTTCGGCCTCCGCCTCTTCCTTTTCTTTCTGAGCAGCGGCAATCAGGTTTTCGTAATCAACACCGGCAGCTTTCACTTTGTTCTTGCTTCCTTTAGTTCTTGGCATGGTACCAACCTCCCAAAAAAAATATTTCTTGCGCTCAGTATATCACAGCGGTTTTCAAACTGCAATAGACGTTCAAAGGGGGAATTCTCTCTGCTTATTTTTTATGATACCTGCGCCCTGCTCAATATGGGCGCACATGTTGTCGATCGTCCATTTATTATCTCCGTCCAAACCCTGCTGGAGCTGGAATCCATCAAAACCAGCCGCACCAAAGATGAGTCCGTTCGTTATCGTGCCCGCCAAATGGCTCACTATCTCGATAGCACCCACGATTCTGACCTTTATCATGTCTCCAATGCTACCGATTATCTGAACGATGATGCCTGCCCGTTTCGCAGCACACTGCCCAACACCCCAGATTCCATTATCATTTATGCGGCCTGGAAAACATACAGCCAAAACCAGGATATGATCTTCTGCACGGATGATCTCTGCTGTAAACACCTGGCCTCTTCCCTCGCCCACCTGCCCGTTTGCTCCTCCAAGGATCTTCTCCCCCGCCAAAGCTATACCGGCTTTCTGGAAGTCACTCCAACCGATGAGCAATACGCTGCCCTCTATGAACAGCCGGAACGAAATACCTTCGGTCTTATCCCCAATCAATATCTTATCGCTCACAGCCCCGCAGACAGCTCCGTACAGGCGTTTAAGTGGGCAGACGGTAAACATGTCGCAGTGGATTATAAGCCCTTCAAAACGCAGGCATTTGGCGCTGTCAGGGCCAAGGAGAAAGATATCTACCAGATGCTCGCCTTTGACAGCCTTTTACATAACCAAATCACCATGTTGTGCGGTCCTGCCGGTACTGGCAAAAGCTATCTGGCTCTGGCTCACATGCTCAAGCTGCTAGAAACCCATAAGATTGATAAAATCATCGTGTTCACCAACCCTTGCGCCACATCCGGCGCTGCCCGCCTTGGCTTTTACCCCGGCACCCGCGATGAAAAGCTGCTTGACAGCCAGATCGGCAACATGCTCGGCGCTAAACTCGGCGATACCATGGAACTCCAGCGCTATATTGACGCCAACAAAATCCAGCTTCTCCCCTTCTCGGACCTGCGCGGCTTTGATACCACCGGCATGAACTGCGCCGTCTATATTACAGAGGCCCAGAACCTTGATATTGAAATGATGCGGCTTGCTCTTCAGCGTATCGGCGAAGACTCCATCTGTATCATTGATGGTGATTATGACGCCCAGGTCGATCTCGATATCTACTCTGGTGATAACAACGGTATGCGCCGCCTCTCCCAGGTCTTCCGCGGTCAGGATTTCTATGGCGAGGTCAAGCTCCAAAAAATCTACCGTTCTCGTATCGCCGCACTTGCACAGGAGATGTAAACAATGACAGCTAATACTGATAAACTTCTTTCAATTCTTACCGGCATTTTCATTACCGTTCTGGTTTATTTTCTGGTCTTTTGGTTCCACCTGGCTCTCGCCAAGTTTATTTTGGTGCCTATGTTTGGCACTGCCATCTGCTCCACATTGAACCAGTTATTCAATACCGCATCCTTCACCCCGCAAATGCTACCCTCCACATACGCCTGGACCTGCCTGATCGGCGGCATCTTCTTCTGGCCTCATATCAGCAGCAGTAAACATTAAAACGCTCACTGATGAAGGCTACACCATTGAGAACGCTCAGATTACAAACGTATCTCTTTCATCCACAGATCACTGCTGCCTCTCTCTTGATCTTACTCTCAAAGCTGCCGGCTGGGGTGTTGTTTACGGCGGTTACTGCCTTGGCAAAGTCTACCCCGACAGCTATGAAAAAGATTCTTATGAGGGTTCTGCCATCGGTATGGAGGCTATCATGCGCATCATGGATGTCGTCGGTGTTTCCCGTCTGGAAGACATGAAAGGTAAATACATTCGTGTCGCTACCAAGGGCTGGGGCAGCACCGTTAAAATCATCGGCAATATCATCAATAACCGCTGGTTCGATTATGACTCTTTCTTCAAAGATAAGGAATCAGCCTCCGTTCAAGACGCAATCGAAAAACTCGTTGCCGTTTCAGCCGATCTGGCGGATTGATTACTTTCTTCGTCTTACCACCACTCGCGGCTGTGCATGTCCAAACAAACTCCGCTTCGGCACTTCAAACGCTGTTTCGAACTCCTCGTCAAATTTGGCCCGCACCTTAAAATAGTCCGTGATTTTTACCTGGATCTCCCGCAGCGCCTGCTGTTCCTTCTCAATCTGGATGTATTGTTCTCTTGTGCAGCTGTCCCCTTCCTGTATCCGCTGTTTCCATTCGTTCAGGGCATCCTCCTGGTAGCCGCACAGCTCCAGCATTCCATTGCAAAATCTTACGCTTGTCGGTCCTGCCATCCATAACCACTCCTTGCCTTTTTCTTTTATCTTATCATATCAGAGGTGATTTCTCTATGAATTTCTTTACTGCTGACCTTCATTTTTCTCACCGTAACATTATCCGCTTTGATGACCGTCCGTTTCAAGACCTGCCCTCTATGCACGCGGAGCTTATCAAGCGCTGGAACAGCGTTGTCTCTCCGGGCGATAACGTTTATGTCCTTGGCGATATGTTCTGGGACCCGTCCGAAGCTCCTATGATCCTTGAGCAGCTCAATGGCCATATCCATCTCATCAAGGGCAACCACGATAAAATCTCGCCGGAAATGATGCACTACTTTTCTTCCATCAAGGGCTATGATGAACTCACAGCCGGCAAATACAAACTTATTCTCTGCCACTACCCTATCATGTTCTACAACCACTCCTATTCGCCGGAGTGCTACATGCTCTGCGGCCATGTCCATAACACCCGTGAGAACACCTATCTCGCCAAGTGGAAAGCAGAACTGCGTGACAATGCGGTCGGTATTGCCAGCAACAAGGGTAACATCATCAACGTTGGCTGTATGCTGCATGATTATACCCCCAAAACCCTTAACCAGCTCATTGCCTGGGATAAGGAAGGAGGTTGGAAAGTTGAGTAAAACAATCTTTACCTTTACGGAAGAATTTGACGATGCCGGCCATCTCATTAAGCGTACCATCACAACCGAACAGGGCGAAACAATTCTGCCGGTAACGCCAAACACCAAGCCGATTAATGACATGCCGTTTATCCCCACTCCCTGGAAAGCGCCGCTTGATATAACCTGGAAAGCACCGCCTGATGTAACCTGTAATTCTACCGGAGGTACCGCCCATGAATCCTAAAGAATTTGAACTGGCCGCCTGCACCGCCATCTCCCGTTACTTCAATGATAACGCTGATGTAACTGGTGTCTATCTGTCACCGGATGATATCTACACCGTCTGGTCGTGCAAAACTCTTCAAAACAATAAAGGTCTTTTCACCACCCCTGTCAAAGACGGCCTGTATTACGAAGTTACCTATAACGGCGATAAGCAGGAACTCTACATTGACTGTTATCAAAAGCTTAAAAACTTTGCAGTAAAAGTCAGCGAATAAAACAACAAAGCCCCTATCCACTGTCACCCAGCGGACGGGGGCTATCTTTTTAGTTCAGGCCAAAATCAGCTAACAACGGGTTCTTCAACAGCATCCCCACAATCACATACCGGTAAGATTTCACACTGCCGTCATAGTAAAGGGTTCCTCGTATCCTCTGCTTTTTCACCAGTCCGGCCATGAACTCTGCCTGCTCTTTTGTAAAGTACAAAGAAACCTGCGGGTAGTTCTTGTCATCCAGCCGCGTTGTAATGTGCCGGTTGATTTCCAGTTCTGTCGGCAGCACATAGCTTCCTTCTAGGTGCGGCATCAAAGCCCGGTATTCTTTTGTATCTTTCATCACGCAGCGGTCGGCACCCACCGCCATCATCCTGCCAAGCTCTTCCTGCAACAGCCGGTTTGCCACGGTTCCAATGCGGGTATCTTCAACCTCGGCCTCGTCGTTCAGCACCTCGCGTACACGCATACTCAGCCGCAGGTTGATTTTTACTTCCTTTGCCATTACTTAACCGTCTCCAGCAGCTCTTTCAGCTTCGCAGCTTTTTCAATCAGCTCTGTCAGCGTCTTAATGTCTTCTGCCCGCTGCTCCTGGCTCATCTTTTTCAGTCCTCTCTTATATGCCGGCGTTGCAATCTTCTTGCCAATCTTACCGGCCAGCGGCTGTAACGTTTTCTGAACAAATGTTTTGGTTTCGGCTTTCTTCTCGGCAGTTTCAATCTCGCGTTCAAGTGCAGCCTGTTTTTCGGTTTCAGCAGGCTTTTCGGCCGCCATCTTTGTTTCAAGTGCGGTCACGCTTGTTTCAAAACTTTGTAATACCCGCTCCAGCCTCTCCTCGCGTTCTTCTGTCGACTCTCCGTTCCAGGCATCGTCCAATCCCTGCTGGGTATCATTGCGGATTCTGTCTCGGTCTTCTTCGTTCACACAGTTAATCGCAAACAGTCTATTGTACAAACTCAAAAGTTCCTGTTGCTGTTTCTCTTCAAATTTGATCAATCTGTCGCATTCTGAGCGTTTCAGCTTTTTGTCATCCAGCAGTTTCAGCAATCCTTTATTCAGCTCGTTTTCCAGGCGCAAATCTCTATCAATCATTTTTCCACTTGCGGCACTGATTTCTTTCAAGGCTTTCTTGGCCTCGGTCTGGTTCATGTTATATGGTTCTTCTTGTAAACACTCAATAAATTCAGCTGATGCCTTGCGCCGGATCATTTCATCCCCAAAACCACCGCGCACCTGCAGGTTAGCGCTGTACAAAATAACTTTCTTTTCATTGTGGGATAGGGGAGTGGTAACTACATTACAGTTCTTGGCCGCATTCCATGTCGCGTCTTGTTCCTGCAGCAGCATCAATGCTCGGTATCTCCGCTCGCCAGAAAGTAAAACATACACCGTCTTACCATCTTCCTGCTCCGGGAACACAACCAGGTTGTGCAGCAGGCCATTGCGCTTAATGTCTTCGGCTAATATTTCAATATCTTCTCCATTGTCATTCTGGCGGAAAATCTCATTGTCCGGGTTCAGCCGGATGTCTGCCAGGCTGATATCTTTATTTTCAAATTCAATGGTCTTATTGCCAACAATCTTTCCAACCAGGGCACGGCCGGCATCGTTATCGTTCACTTCTTTTGCTGCACTGCTGGTAGGAATGTTCAGTTTCTTTTCATTGCCTTTCTTCGGCTTTGATTTCAAACCCATCTCACTTTTCCTCCTTGTCCAGTTTTTCAAGCCGCTGTTTCAGCTCTTTATAAGCCGCAACATAGCTCTTGCCAATCGGTTGTGTTTTGGCAGAATAACATACCGGAACACATCTTCTCACCGATGTCTTCACGGCCAAAGCGCTGGGTATCTCAGTCTTGAACAGGGTAGGGCCAAGCACTCTCTGGCATTCTTCCCGCGTCTCTCTCGTGGCCGCACCCTTGTCCACCATGGTCAAAATCACGCCGATTCCTTTCAGGTTCGTCTTTGGGTTCTTGCGCAGCTCATTGCAAATGGAATAAGTTCTAAATGCTGAATCCTCAGAAAACGAATCGCACATCATCGGGATCAATACATAATCCGCTGCCACCAATGCGTTTGAAAGGATCATACTGTCACGGGTCGGCTGGGTATCTACAATGATATAATCATAGTTCTCCCGCACTTGGTCCAAAAAGTATAGCAAAAAGTCGGCCGTAGATTCCAACCGTCTTGGGTCGCCCACATCATACTGCTGCGCATCAGCCAACAGGTCCGACAACCGCTTGTTGATCCGCGGTGTCTGGCTGCTTGCCGGGATCATATCAACATTCTCATACTCTGTCCCCACAATATACTCTTTCGTGGTGGTGTACTTGAACCCGTCAAACATATCGTATAGCGCTTTGCGGGAATAAGCATTGCTTGTAATCGTATTGCCGCCGCTCAATGCAAAGGTCAGGTTGCCCTGCGGGTCGGTATCTACGCACAAAACCTTTTTCCCTTCATCTCCCATTAAGTAAGCAAGGTTAGAAGCCGTAACCGTCTTACCAGAGCCGCCTTTTTCAATCGCAATCGTAATAATTTTTGCTGCCATAGCTAACCCTCACTTGTCAAACTCAAAAGTTCCTGTTGCTGTTTAATTTGATTATATCACACTTCATAGCAATGTCAACGGGGTAGAGCATCTGTCAAACTCAAAAGTTCCTGTTGCTGTAACAAAGTTAAAAATAGGGGAGCCACCTCGTCAGCAGCTCCCCTGGTTATTCTTCAAATGTTGTTTCATCCAGCCGGAACATCGGCTCTTTACCATCCTGTCCCATCCGCCGTTTTCCGCTTTCAATAATCGTGGCGGAATTTTCTACAATGTCGCTGTACACCACCGTGCGGTAATACTGCGCAGATTTCTTTTCCACATCCTGCCTCAGCATCACGCTAAACTTCTCCAGTTCACCCAACGTCCAGCTTTTCAGCCCGTGGTTATTCTGGATGATTCCGTTCAGCGCTTCCAGTGTCTCTTCAGCCTGGCCCTGCTTGTTCTGGTTGGTCAATATCTTGGCCGCATAAGTAAACACATTTACCAAAACATTCCGCTCTTCTACGGTCAGCTCCTTCTTGTAGCCCGCATAGCCAGCCCGGTCTTCTATCTCGCCCCGCGCCTTGCGGAACGTCATTCCCATCACAGCCGGGGGCAGGGGAGAGACCTCTCCGGTTTCAGCCACAAACACAGCTTGTTTCTTCGCCTTTTGTTTGCGTGCCACCTCCTGGTCGCTGCGCTGGTTCGCGCTCAAAAACGCCCGTACCTTCTCCATCTCTTTGCGTGATTTGTACTTGATAAAGATATACAGATGGGTGTATTTCCGCACGCCTTTGGTTCGTACCGGCTCATAATCAAACCACAGGTCTGTCATCTCGTTGATCTCATTTTTCACCAGCTTCAAAACATTGCGTTCAAAGTCTGAAAAATTTGGGTACTTTTCTGTCAACGGTTTTTCGCGGTCATACTTGTTATCCACATCGGACTTTTTGCGGTTCATACCGCGCTCTTCTTTGGTCGGTACAGACAGCAGGTTTTTGAAATCATCAATGCCAAACTTTTTGTACTTGTATCCGCGCAGCTGGTTCCGCTTGGCGGGGAACATCCCCAGCACCTCGTCCGTCACCGGCTCAAACACCAGTCCATTTGCGTATTCGTAGTCCCGGTTGCCGTTATCATAAGATAAAATAATTTCATACACACGCATAGAATAGGTGCTCTGCATCATCAGCAGGTATTCAATGCTGTAAGATGTGTAGTTGCTTGTCAGCTGGGCAATGTCTTTCCAAATGTCCTCATTAAACCGCATACTGATGGTTTTGCCCTCAGTATCAATGATCGAACCTTTGCGTACCCAGCTCATACTCTTGTACTTGGTCGGGGCAATCGGCACCCAAAATGTCCGGTTCTCCAAATTTTCAATCGTGTGCTGCAAATATGCCACATAGGCCGGCTTTTCCGCATTCACACCCGTCAGCTTTGAAAAGTCGCTGAACGTAATCGTGTAATACTTCGAAGCATCCGTGTCATTTTTCTGGTCGATTTTGGAAAGCAGCATGAACAAAATTTTCTGCTCGTTGCGCGGCAGTGAATACTTGGTCTTCTGGATCAGGTCATTGCTCTTGGTGATGTAAGAGCCAACGGCAAAAGGGGAGCCGGTCTTCTTTTCCTGCTCCTTTTTCGCCTTAACCTCTTCGTCCGTCATCACCTCTCCGGTAATCGCCGTTCCTGTGCCTGCACGGTTTACTTTTTGGTCTTTCATCATTCTGTTCGCCCGCATAGCCTGTCCGCCATGTCAAGCTCAACCTCCAAATCACAGTGTATGTATCGCATCGCACAGGTGGGTATACCTAACGCATTATATCTTTATCTTACCCTATTTTTATCCGCTCGTCAAGCCTGATTTTTTTGCGCTTTTTTCAAAACAAAACTCGTAGTAAAATTTTTTGCGCTTATTATTATTTATTATTTATATTTTATATTTATATTATATAAGGTATATTGCGAGTTTCTTTTACACGAGCTGCGAGGTTCTTTTATTCTACATACGAGTTTCTTTTATACTGGCTACGAGTTTCTTTTATTCCTGCTACGAGTTTCTTTTACGCAAAATCCTGCTTTTTGTTGTCAAACAACCTCGTAATTGCCGTCAAAAAATCTCGCAGTTCGCATCAAACAATCTCGTAATTCACGTTAAATTTTTTGTTTCCTGCGCTTTTCGTCAAACAAACTCGTAGTTTTAAGCCAAACGGATAGGGTAGGGGAGTGGTCCCGTCCCTGATTTTTTACGCCTTTTCAAATCAAAAAAACTCGTAGCTCAAACCGCTGCATCAACCATCCATATCTGGCCGTCTAAACCATATTTTTTCAATCTTTTGGTCAAACAAACTCGTAATTCTGGCTATGGGTGGTCATAAATCAACTTCAAATCCCGCCATGCGCCGCCCGTCCATACCGTCCTGGCTTTATTACAATCGGTATTTTTTGCGCTTTTTCACCGTAAAAGAAACTCGTAGTTCAGCTCTAAATGCTCTGCCCATCAATCGGCAGCAGGGGAGAGGGTTTGATTTTTTTTACAGTTTTCGGCGTAAAACAAACTCGTAATAGCTGCAGCAGCCAGCACCGGCCGGATTCAATCTTGTCGCATGTATCATCTATCAATTCATAAACCGTTCATATTGGCCGTTTTTCTGCTTTCACACCCCATAAACCCATATACCAAAAAGTATACACCCCACATGCCGGCAATTCAACAAAAATCAATCCCGTCAACCAAATAATAACCGCGTACACATTCTTGGGTATAACTTTGTACAACCTGCCTATTGTATTCGTACCCATAAATGTGTACAATAAGGTCAATCTAAAAAGCAAATCAGGAGGGAATAACCATGGAAATCAAACCTATGGGTAATACAGAACAGGAAAAAATGTCCAGCTTGTGGGGTTATTTCATTGCGTGCTGCAAAATTCTTGATGATGTTACAATCGAGTATCAAGAACCCTGTGTATCGGATTACTACCTCAATCACATTAGCGCCATGCAAAGCAAAACAATCCTTTCCGGCATGGAAAAATTTCATACCCTTGCTAATGAGTGTGTGGTTAAAATGCCCTCTAAACTCTATCCTCAAGGCAAAGCCGTTCTGGACGTAATGACTGCTATTGTTGCCGCCAGCGGAAAATACCCGATTGCCAAAACCAGAATCGCAAATCTGCATGAATTTGAGCTTCTGGCTCGTGCGACAATCGGTACCTGCTGGAGAGAGGGTAATATGCTCAAGGTTGTCCGCAATCTGGAGGGTATCTCCCTACAAAAACTGGCGGAAAAAAGCGGCGTCAGCAAAAACACAATTTTCCGCATTGAGAACAACCAGTCTATCCCGCGCATTGATGTTCTGCGTAAGCTTGCTGATGCTCTGGAAGCCCCTCTGGAACTTGTAGCCATCGGCATTGGCAAAACCGAACCGGAAACAGCCCCTGAAGAAGAAGTTCCTAACCCCCATGCCCCTAAATTGCCGAGCGTTTACGATAGCCAGGATCGTAGCGCAGACGATGAAATCAAAGCTTTTCAAAAATAAAAAGGTAAACCACAATGCCTCAAAAATTAGAAATTGCACCCAACACTGTTTTTGATCAGTGGACCGTCATTGGCCGTTCTAAAGACCCGGCAAAAGCGAAAAAAGGATATCTTGAATGCCGTTGTTCTTGCGGAACTGTTTCTGATGTTTCCGGGCACTCACTCATTAGCGGGAAAAGTAAATCATGCAAAAAATGCGGGTATGCAAGATCGGCGCTTACTAAATTAGAAGCAAACACTAAAAATTCAAAAGAAAAATATGAAGGGAAAACAATCAACGGGTTTTTTATAAAAAAGATTGTTGATAAAGAAAAAAGCGGCACCTGTACCAGATGTATTGCAATTTGTCCCAAGTGTGGGCGCGAATTCACAACGCGGTTATCAAGCATAAAGAACTTACAATTCTGTGGTCATTGCGAACGAGACAAAAAAGAACTATTGGAAATAACTAGAAAAGTCGTAAACGTAGATGGAACCGACTTGTCAAAAATTCGTTCGCGCATAAACGGAACAGTAAATAAAAACTCTAGAACCGGGATAAACGGTGTTGCGCTTACCAAAAAAGGCACCTACAAAGCATATATTAACTTTAAGCATAAACGCATTCACCTTGGCTTTTTCACCAATCTAAAAGACGCAGCCGCTGCCAGAAAAGAAGCCGAAGAAATTCTTTACAATAAATTTTTAGACGATAACGCCGGTTGGGAACAGCGCCTGGCAGACGCAATGGCTGAACACAAAAAGAACAAGAAATAACCGTCAACTTCGCTAAAGCTTAATTTAGCGAAATATAGGGAACCCAATAAAAATCTTCAAAACCTCCTTGACATATGACATAAAATGTCGTATCCTATAACCAAAGGAACGACATTAAACGTCATGCGGATAGGAGGCTTTCTTATGGCTTTAACTACAGAACAAGTTTTTGCAATGGGTATTCTCTATAATCAACTAACTACAGCAGTCTATGGTGGCGATGGTCCAAAAGCAAACAACTTCCAAAACGCCACCATGTATCCGTTTTTGGAAATTACCAAGCTGATTCTTCGTGCCCGTTCTGAGTATCGTATCTCTCCAGAGCTGGATCGCCTGATTGCCCAAACATATTCAACCCTTACCGAGGAAGACGTTCAAAACGGGTTTAGCAGCATTCTTCCCGTTGAACTGCAAGGCGCTTTCGCTCTCGGTTATTATCATGGTCAGGTCGAAAAGTATTCGGATATCAAGCCCATCGGCCTCAAAGCCATGCGTTCCCGTGCCAACTTGACAGCCCAGCAGGTCGCGGATAAACTCGGTATATCCCTCCGTCAATACCAACGCATTGAATCCGGCGAAAGCAAACCTACTGTTCAGGTTGCACAAACTCTTGCCTCGCTGTTTCAATGCTCTGTCAATGATTTATTTTAAGAGGTAGTTTCATGCTTCGTCGTTGCACTCGCTGCGGAAGTTCATTTGAAGGGCAAAAAGAACAGCGCCTATGCCCCTCATGTCGTGAACAGGCCGCTCATAAACCACGCATGATATCTCATGTTTGTAAATCGTGTGGTGCTACTTTTACCGGTGGTCCTCGTGCATCTTTCTGCCCAGAATGTAAGGCGGAACGTGACAAGCAGGCTGTAAAAAAATGTCGGAACCTTGCTAAAAACAAGACCACTCGCCAAATTGGATCTACCGATATCTGTCAGCGGTGTGGCAAGCCTTATATCGTAAAAGGTGGCCTTCAAAAATATTGTCCAGAATGCGCCCCGATCTCATTAAAAGAAAAAACCGAGCCGTTAAAACGTGCCTGGGCTGCCAATTACCGTGAACAAAACCCAGACCACAAAAAGAACATGCAGAAAAACGGAACAATTTGTGTTATCTGCGGAAAAACTTTTGCTGCAGTAGATCGTAGTAATGCTTGTTCTCCTGAATGTTTAGCAATTCTTAAAAAACAACAGCAATACCATAAGGACATAAAACGTGGGCGTTATAAAAAATTATCAAACACAAAAGGAGAACTATCATGATAACTGAAATTATTGTAGGGGTTCTTGCCTGTACCCGTAGAACCTCGGAACATGGCCCCGTCACAATAACCTATTTTACCTTTGTGTCAAATGATCCGTATCAGGCCCACCGTCTTCCGGCTGGCTGGGTTCTTCAAGGCCAAAAACCATCCGGTGTTCCCTGTAAAAAACTCGTCACCATCGAACTGCCGGATTATATTCATGATGTCAATAGCGATTTTGGCACTCACTATATTTCTGAATATTCCACCAAAGACGGCAACGCAAACAAGGTTTTCTTTTCCTGTGATGCTATCCCCGTTCTGGACGGCTTTGAACCCGCAATCAACTCCGCCATTCAAACCATCAAGATCTCCACACCAACCCCATCCGGCAAGCGCGAGGATCTTCCCGCTAAAGTTCTTTCTGTCTCTGAACTGTATTGATACTTCCAACCTGCTAAAAAATAGGGAGCACCCAAGGTTTCAAAACCAAAGGTACTCCCTATTCCTGTTTGTATAATTCTTTGCTGTTTTTATTAAAGCGTAAAATTTGCTTGTGATCCAACGACTCTTTATGGTATACTATTTTCCAGAGGATTGAAGCTCCGCTGAATTTCACCCAACTTTATAAGCGCTTAGGCGGCCACCTCCCACTAGCCGGAAGGCTGAATGGAGGTTTAATCATTTTCGCCTTTCGGCAATCTTGTTGTCGGAGGTGATGCCATGAATTCTATCGTAGATGTGCTTACAATCGTAAGCTGCATCGGTACATGGACTGGCGTTTTTGTGGCCATTTATTTTGGTCGTAAAAAGAAATGAGGCTACCTAACTGACACTTAGGCGGCCTCATCTGAACTGGGTACATTGTCCAAGATGTATTTGGTTCATTTGCAGCTAACTGAGGTGTTCGCTTATTAAGAGCTTCAATCCTCTACTTGTATTATATACTATGGGTGGCAAGCTGTCAACCTTAACGCTTAAATAAAAACTCCTGTATATCGTCAAAAGCTCGCTGCATCTGCTCCACATTGTCGCCGTTCAGGTTGTGTCCCAGCTGTGCAAATTCTGCCCGCAGCAGCATGTTGATGCTTTCATCCAGGCTATTCAGGTGCTTCTTCACACCCTCCAACTGCTTGTCAAACGTGTCGCAGCGCCCTTCCACCGTCTTCAGCCGCTCTTCAAGCTTGTCTATCCGGGCATCCTGGTCTTTGTTTGGCTTTTTCAAAAAGTTGTTGAACTTAACCCCCTGGGCAATCGCATTCGAAATACTAACCACCGCCGCACAAGCTGAAAGCACCAGCATCAGTATGTCCTGCGCCGTAAATGTAAATACCGGGTTAGGCATCTGCGTTCACCTTCTCTCCGGCAGCAGCTTCACCCGCTTTCATCTGCTCGTAAGCCGCCTGGGCAATCGCACGCGCCTGCTCCTCTGTAATGGTAACGCCGGCCTGCTTGGCCACTTCCATAATCAGTTCTGCGGCACGCTTGTTCTTTTCCTCGCCGGAAATATCGTTAAAATATTGCTTGATATATTTACAGGCGCTTAACCCCCACTGCATCAACAGCGGGTAGCCGCTCAACAGGTTCAGCGCTTTGTTTACTGTCTCCTGGGCGTTCGGCATCACATATTTGCCGACCATAAAAGCAACCACGCAAACCAGGCCCATCACAATATATACAATTCCCTGTTCCATACCTAACCTCCAATCTCTTCCGTGTCACTTGTCTCATCAATCGGCGTAAAAATTTCATCACCAGGGGGCGTATTGTCACCCTCTGCTTTTTCTTCTTCCGCTACTTTTTCCCTTACCTTAATCCAGGCGTTACACAAATTCTCTGCACTCATTGCCGCAAACAGCCCAATGTTAAAAGACGATTCCGGTAACTGTCCGGTTCTAAAACACAGGATCATGTATATAATCGCGTAAACAATCGTTGCGCCCATCGTAAAAACAATAATCTTTTTGCTGAACCTCATCAGGCTCCAGTTTTCCTTCATAAAAATCACCTGCTTTGGCTGCACTCAGGTATGGCTCTTCACCGCTTTTTGGCTGATATAACCATAAACCGTTTTGAACCAGCCGTTCACAACCGTCTCATACCCAATGCAAACAGGCTTTCCGGTCTTGGCATCCGGGCTGCTGATCACCCCAATGGACTGGTACTGCATTCCGGCACCTTTGCGCACATTCCATTTGCCGTTGTTCAGGGTAATGGCTTTTGCCACAGTCTTTTTCACTGCCGGTTCAACCTTCGGCTTCTCAGCCGCTTCCTGCTTGTCCACCTGTACACTGTGCTGGTTTGCATTGGCCCACAAAATCACACCGCGGCTGGCCGGCTTAAAGTCATCATCCAGCCAACATAGCGGGTTCTCGCGTACACCTTTCCAGCGCACCTCAAAGTGCAAATGGGCACCAAAACAGTTGCCGGTCTGGCCACTGTAGCCAATCACTTCGCCGGTTTTCACCTTCTGTCCAACCTTCACCGTGATAGAATTCAAATGAGCATACAACGTTTCCAGCTTGCCGCCTTTATACGCCATATGCTCAATCTTCACCATATTGCCATAACTGTTGGTGTCGCCCTGGGTCACTCTCCCATTCCAATGGTAAACCACGCGCACCGTTCCATCTTCCGCCGCAAACACCGGTGTTCCCACCAAAGCGCGGAAGTCGATTGCCCTGTGTAGCGCCCCACTGTTATATTTCCAGCCAGCCGTAATCACATGCTGCGCCAACGGCCACCCAAAACACACCTCTCCATTCTTCAGCCGCATCTTCCATCAGCCTCCTTTTAACGTTCCATCGTGTTGTAAAGTAATTTTGCTTCACGGTTATTTCAGCTTAGTTAATAATCCCACGAAATGGTATTTGGGTTATTTGTCGTCCAACCATAACTGTTATTACCAAAAGTTGCATTATTTTTACCAGTATAAACCTGAATCTCTCCTGTGGTTTTAATAATGCAAACAGCAGGTCCAAAAATCTGGCCAGACGTTGTTACATTTAATCCAAAAGGACAATAAGTATTAACTTTCGGTCTATAGGCAGACTGAACTGTTCCAATTTGAATAAAGCCAGCCGCGTCACTTGTTGCAGGCCCCATACACTGAAAAGTCAAATAGACTCTTCGTCCACGGCGATGTGCTTTTTCTGTATTTGCCCACATAGTAATACTAGATTTTACAGTATATACACTTGAGGCAGTTAAAGACACCCATTCTGTACACGCATCATATGCCGCTTTCACCGCTGCCGGTGTTGCCGCAACACCACCACTGGTCGAACTCGTTGAACTGGTCGAATCACTCAATTTCACACCGCCCAAAGTTGAAGCATTACCTGTCGGCAGTGTGTACTTGGTGTCGGTTGTCGGCGGTGTATACCCCAAAGCACTTGTCACATTCGCCTTTGTCAAACTAATCGTGCCGGAATTCTCCGTAATGTTACTCCCGATTTTTACACCACCCAAAGTCCAAGCACTCGCGGTTGGCAGTGTATATTTGGTATCAGTCGTAGGTGGCGTATAACCCAGTGCATTTGTCACGTTAGTCTTACTAATGCTGATCGTGCCGCTGTTCACTGTAATATTGCTGCCAATCTTTACACCACCCAGCGTAGAACCTATCGCCGCAGGCAGCGTATAAGTCGATCCACTACTCGCAGGCGTCATATAAATCTGGTTTGCATTCAAAGTGCCTGCATTTTTGGCACTGTCATACTGGCTCTGTGTTAGATAATTGATTACTAAACTGTCTAACTTTGTATTTGTCGCCATACTGTATACTTCTCACCTCATTTCACAAATACTCGGATGTGGTTTTTGTCCAGCCGTTCCATCACACGGTATCCGGTTTCTGCTTTCGTTCCAATGCCATTATCATTGGCAGCACAAAATCCGTTTACTTCGCAGGTGCCGTCGTCCACCACAACCAGCTTCCCCATCAGGCCAACAGCATCCCATTCCTTGCGCTGTCCGCGAGCAATATACTGTTTGTCATTATCATAGTTCGGGTTCAACACCAGGCCGTTCTCTGTGGTGCTGTCATGCTTCAGTGCTCCAAAAATGTCACGCTCGTACATATCAGCCCACTGGTCCTCAGCAGTATCGCCCAGCACAGTCGGGTTACCGGATACAATACCCAAAATGTAAGTATCTTTGCTGTTTGCCAGTCGAATGTATTTCCCATCCAGCGTCACAAACATGCCACGTCGATCTTCCCCATCAGGGTTCCCGTCCTGCCACTCAAACATTTCCGCATAGTCAGCGCCGGAAGAAGAATAGGTTCCACCGTAAGCCTTACCACCATAATCAATACGGAAGCTATTGCTTTTAGCGGAAGATGTACCATTGCCGAAAATTAAAACATTACTTGTCGGAGAATTGTTAGACAAAATAGCATAAGTCGAGACGCAATAATTTCCTCCAACAAAGCCACTATTCAATCCGTCGTAATATGTAGTGACATAACTATTTCCACCTTTTAATCCAGTAACTTTGTTTCCGGTACCAACAATCAAAGAGTGAGATGGCCCATAATCAGCTCCGGCACCAGCAGAAACTGTGTCAATAGAATTTTCTCCTAGGATAACATTTCCACGTTCGTCCATAAGGCTGTTCGTTACATTGGCTTTTGTTAAACTAATCGTGCCAGAACTCACCGTAATATTACTGCCGATCTTAACCCCGCCCAGTGTAGAACTTGTCGCGGTCGGCAGTGTATAACTCGTACTGTTCGCCGGTGTCATATAAATCTGGTTTGCGTTCAGTTTTCCATTTGTCTTAGCCGTATCATATTGGCTTTGTGTCAGGTAGTTAATTACCAAACTGTCCAGCTTTGTATCAGTGGCCATAATCATATACCTCTCGTTACAATCGCACTGATTGCGGATAATTCGCTCGGCAGCCCAGTCAGTTTGCCGTTGCTGATGCTTAGGCTCAAACTGGTGCTGCTTGGGCTGCCCCAGCTGGCGCTTTTGTAGTATCTATCGCCCTCAAACGCGATCAGGCTCGTAGTCTGCCCGCCCCAACCGCTGGAACTGGTCATGGTGCCGTAGCCCCAAATTTTGATTGCCCCGTCAGTGCGCTTAAAACTAACGCTGGGGTTGGTGTTCGTAATGGCATATGCCTCAATGTTGTTATTGCTGCTGCCGCTGCTTGACGATACATTCACCGTCACCTTGCCGCTGCCGTTGTGGTAGCCCGCTGGGATTGTATAGCTACCGTTTGCGGTCATGGTCTTGCTCACCGCCCCGTTGTTGGTCATGGTGCCGGTCAGTTTGCTGCCGTTCACATACGCCGTTTTGCCGCTCAGGATGTTGGCGGCGGTCGCGTCCGCATCGCTGGTATCCGTGCCGCCAGAACTGCTGCTCCCAGCATAGCTACCTGTCACATTAAAAATCTTCACACCGTTTCTAATGTTACCGGCGGTCAAATTACTGTCACCTTTAATCGTCTGGGTTCCATTCAAATACTGGCCTGATGCAATGCTCTGGTCACTCGTTCCTGGCGTATAAGTCGCAGCACTCTTTTTCGTTACGCCGCTTCCCACATAAGTCTTCGATACTGCATTTACTGTAACCTGGCTCAAACCGTCATAGCCATAGTCGGCCTTGATCGTCTGTGCGCTCTCACTGGGGCTAACCGTCTTGCTCTGCAAACTCGCCCCACTGGCACCACCAGTCACAAAACCTCCCTGCATATCCACCTGCGTACTTCCTAAATAAACTCCCATATAAAAAATCACCACCTGCTAATTGTCACACTTGTTGCGCCCACACTGGCTGCTGTAATGCTGATAGATTTTACACTGCTGCCATCCCATGCACCCTGGCTTGTCCCGTTCAGGTTAATCGTCAAAGCTGCATTCACTTTATTGGCGCTTGTTGCGGCACCGCCTGCACTGCTGGACCCGGCATAATTGTGGGTGTGGCCGCTCGCCGCCTTACCATCAATCAAACCTTTCAGTACCTTGCCCTGGTTTGCGCTCAGGCTATCTGTGATCGAACTCGAAGTCAAGTTGTCCTGGATTCCTCGCCATGTATTTGCCGGCACAGCCCAGGTCCCGTCTCCACGCAAGTAATATGTCTGTTGGCCTTTGGCCGGTGCCGGAACAAGTCCTGTACTGCCCGCCGCATCAGCGGTCGCTTTCGCAAATACGCCATAGGTTGTATTCGTATCCGGGGGTACAGCCCAGGTTCCGTCACTGCGCAGGTAACGGTTCGCATTGCCCGCCACTGGCGCAATCACCAAGCCGGTACTGCCCGCTTCGCTTGTGGTCGCTCCCTTAAAGGTGCCATAAGTCGTGTTGGTATCCTGGGTCGTAATGGTGCTGGTCGTACCGTCATCTTTGGTACAGGTAATCGTTGTGCCGTTTACACTCAGAGATTTAATCACACCATGAGTATGACTGCTCGGTGTAAAGGTACTCGGTTTCCCCGTCACGCTGCCCCATGTATGGGTGTGCCCGGCCACAGCATAATCACTGGTATTCTTGGTCACAATCGTGCCAAATGCGCCCCTGTAGCAATAAACCAGGTTAGAACTTGTTCCACTATACGCGCCGTTCCAATAAGCGATAAAACTCATATCGGGCACATACTGCTGGTCGGTTGCCGCATCTTTCCAGCCACTGGCACCTTGTGTTGTCAAAGTTCGCACATTCTTGACAGCTACTGTCCCTAGCGCCGGGAAATCCGTGATCTGGCTCTTGGTGTGTGTGTGGTTGCTCGCAGCTTTGCCGTCAATTAACGTCTTCAAAGCTTTGCCCTGCGCTGCGCTCAAACTATCGGTCGTACTGTCGCTGGTCAAGTTATTCACAACCGGCCGCCATGTGTTTGTGTCCTGTTCGGGTGGGGTGTATCCCAGTGCATTCTTTACATTGTCCGCCGTCACACTAAGCACGCCGCTGTTGTTCGTAATGTTCGCTCCGGTTTTCACGCCGCCCAACACACTGCTGGTCGCCGTGGGCAGGCTGTATTTGTTCGCCCCCTCGGCAATCCCATCCAATTTTTTCTTATCGGCTGCGCTCATAAAGCCAGCCTCGCTCTGTGTAGCTCCCCCGTGCCCGTGGCTAATGGGCGCAAAAATGGTTTTCAGCTTGCCAAAAAAGTAGCTCAACCCCGCGTTACTTAAATATCCCACTTTACCACACCTCCTCTTGATTTAGTTTTTAAGATGCCAAAATGGTATCAATTTCAGTGTTCTGGATCGCATCAATGGTAAACACCTGGCCCAGTCCATCCCACTTCTCGCCATTCCAGGCATAGTTCATGCCATTGCCAACGTCGTATACATCGCCAATGATCTGGCCGCTGGTCGGCAGCTTGTCATAGCTTGCCACACTGCCCTTGTAACGGTACATAGCGGTAATGTCGCTCTTCAGGGCATAGGTGCTTGCCTCGCCAAAAGCATCCAGCTTCTTCTTGTCGGCAGTGCTCATCAGGCCATGGGTGCTCTGGGTAGCATCATTGTAGGTGGTGTTGGTGCTGGGGATACCCAATGCCGTAATATCGCCCTTGGCAACCGCAGTCACAGCGCTCACATGTCCAGTCGCATCCACAGTAATTTTGTACAGGCCGCTGTCATGTGCGGTATAGCTGGGGTGTACATACTTGTTGGCACCGGTAGCAATGCCGTCCAGCTTCTTTTTATCTGCGGCGGTCATCAAACCGTGTGCGCTCTGGGTTACATCGTTGTAAGTAGTATTGGTTGGGGTTGCCCAGGTGCCATCGCCGCGCAGGTACAAGCCCTGCTGCCCTTTGGCAGGTGCGTTTACCAGGCCAGAACTACCAGCCGTATCAGCAGTCGCACCCTTAAAGTTGGTATATGTGGTATCTTTATCGGCAACCCACTTGGCCGTACCATCGGCACTCCAGCCCAGGATCATGCCGTCAGAACCACCTACCGGGATGTGCTTGTTGCCGCTTGTGGCGGGGTGTACATATTTGTTTGCACCGTCCGCAACACCGTCCAGCTTTTTCTTATCAGCGGCACTCATCAGGCCGGCGCTCGTGGTGCTTGCAGCTCCATAGGTGGTGTTCGGCGGGGTCGTCCAAGCACCGGTCGAATCCAGCCAGCGCTGCGCACCCTTCGTCGGGCTGGGCACCAGTCCGCTCTTGCCATCCGCATCAACCGTTGCGCCGCTCATCACACTGTAGGTGGTATCCTTTTCGTTTACCCACTTAGCGGTGCCGTCCGCGCTCCAACCCAAAATCTGGTTGGCACTGCCGCCAGCAGGGATATGCTTATTCCCGCTGGTTGTCGGGTGGGTGTAATTCTTCAGCCCGGCCAGCTTATTCTTCTCAGCAGTGGTATAGTCGTTGGTCGAAAGTCCCTTGCCATCAATCTTATCCACCTTACCGGCCAGCAAAGCTTTAATTTTCTGACAAAAATAAAGCAGACCGTCATAATTCAAAAATGCCATATTGTTTTCTCCTATTCGTCTTTGAATAAATTATCAATTTCGGTATTCGTGATCTCGTCAATTACAGCTTCCGGGTTTGGGGTGTTAATAATCAGTCGCCCATCTGCATCCGCCGTTACGCTCGTAATGCCGGTGCCGCGCACCTTTACCGTACCCTTTGCCATATCACCATGTTTCAGCTCCAAATTGGCTTCTGTGGCATCAGCCTTGCTGGCCCCAATTGTAAAATCAGTATCATTCAGCATTACCCAACCAGAGTTATAAATATATAAATCTCCGGGCGGCAGGTAATAAATCTTCCCGGCCAGCGGGGCCAATGGCAGCTCACTCACTCGTTCCAGATCGCTTCCAATCCGAACTCGCCCACCGGCTGTGTCCCGGTAAGTGTTTCCCGTATCCAAGCAGCATACCAGCTGTCCATCCACAATAGGAGTTTTATCCAGCTGCGACTGTTGGATCTCGCATAAAGAAAGTTTTGACATCGTAAAACTCCTTTTTGTAACAATAAAAAAACCGCCTACCTGCGTACAGATAAGCGGTTTCGATTCAGTATTCAGTTTAACAAATTTTGCATTGACGGTATAATAATAGCAGAACTAAAACACCAACGTTTATCTTTTTTTCTTGCCATATCATTCCTCGTTTGTCAATACAATATAAAACCTTCGCTGCACAGTGCATGTTCTCCTACTCGCAAAACACTGGCCCTGCAGCGAAGGCTATTTTTATGTCAACTTGAAATAACTAACCGCTTGGCCGTCTCAGCCAATGGTCTTCCAGGTAATAGCGCCCTCAACAACTTTCACGCGGGTATCCATGGCAGTGTTCAGGCTGTCAGCATACGCCTTGGCGGCATCACGGGCAGCATTAGCCTTGGCGGTTGCGTCAGTAGCGGCAGCACCAATGGCCTCGCTCTTGGCGGCAGCCAGCTGTTCAGTGCTCACCTTGGCATCCCAGGTGGCCTTCTGTTCCTTGGTCACATGGATGTCGGCATTCGCAGCGTGCGTATCCAGGGCGGTCTGCACAGCCTTGATCTTTTTGTCAGCTTCGGCCTTGGTATAAGCATCGGGCACAGCAACATACAGGCCGTCTTCCTCCAGGGTAATGGAGTTGTCAGCCTTGGCGCTCACCTTCACCTTCACGCTGATCTTATTGTCGGTAGAAACAGTAACCTCAGCGGTGGAAGTTGCCAGACCGGTGTAAATATCAATCAGGCTGCCAACCGGGATCTTGATCACATCGCCGCTGGTAATGGTCAGCTCAATGTTTTTGTCCTTGGCATTATAAGTACCGCTGGTCACAACCAGATCCTTGCCCAGCGCAATGGTCAGTTCGTCGCCGCCAAATACCGGCAGCTTGATGGTGCGGGTGCTTGCGTCATAAGTCGGTGCATGCACAACGCCAGTCAGGGTGGTAGTAACGGGGTCGCCGCCCTTGGCAACACTCAGCACGCCCTCATTGTAGGTAACATCGGTAACAAACACACCCTTGCCGCCAACAACGCCCGCAATCTTGGCATCAACGTAGCTGGCAACAGCCTTGGTGGTCGGCACATTGTCATCGCTGGCGTTGGAAGCCGTGATCTCAGTTACGGTGGCCTTGTTCAGCTGGATATAGCTGGTGCCATTGAACACATGCAGGGTAAAGTCGCTGGTGCGCACATAAACAACGCCCTGCACCTGGCCGGAAGCAGGCAGGGTGCTCACCAGCTTGCAGCTCTTGGTGTATTCAACTGCGCCCTTAAAAATCTGCAAAGTGTCAGTCAAAAAATACAGGGTGTCGTTGTCCTTTACCTGCAGGGCTTCAAACTTAGCTTTGGTACCATAATTAAATTTTACTTCTGCCATAATTATTTCTCCTTAAATTTCATATTGTTTTTGTCGATTAAAATTCTTGCCAAACAAATCCAGTGCTTGCAGTGTTGAACGGTTCAACAGCAAACTTTCCGGTATCCAACAGCTGTACAATCCACGGCTCATACTTGCCCGCGGTGTTTTTAATCATTACGGTCTGCCCGGCATAAGTGTCGCTGCTATTGTTTAGCTGTTCATTGGCTTGCCCGTTGCTGTCAAAAACACGGGTTCGGGGGCGGATCGCCTGCTTGCTCTTATCGTCACGGATGTAATAAAACTCCGATGTATCCTTGGTAATAACCAGGTCCTTCTCGTCAATAATTCCATTCGTAATCGCTGTATCCAGGTTTTCTGCGTTACCATAGCCCAACTTGCTTGTAGTTGCCATTCTCCCACCTCCTTTCTCCATTTGTCGCTATATAGAAAAATGCAGGCGGCCAAACCTTAAAACTCAACCACCCGCATATTTCCATCAGTTGTACCATCACCGCCGCTGCCGGAACCGCCGCTGCTCTTGATCTCTACCGCATTGCCAATCGGGCTTCCGTTGGCGGTCAGCTGCAGCATGTCATTCTTGTAGCTCAGGTTGTCGGCCTTGCTGTTCATCATGGTATTGTTCTTATCAATCATGGCCTTCAACATGGCCTGCATCGCAATAATCCGCTGGTCCAAAGCATTCAGTGCTTCGTCCGGGATCGTGGCCGCCCAGTCGTAAACATCAACAATTTTAATTTCGCCCGGTCCAACCTTGCGAATGTATTGGGTGGTTCTGCCTTCAGCATCCATCTCAATGTTGCCAAAGGTCAGCTGGAACTCAATCACACCGGCCTCACTGGTCAGCGCTGTGTCAAAGGGCAACTTATATTCCAGCTTGTTTTTGTACAGCTCGTCACTCAGCGTCAAAAACTCGGTACGGTATTTCTTGCTCACCGGCAACCGGTATTCCAGCATCACTACATAGTCGCGCATGTCTTTGCCCTTATATTCCGGGTCAGCCAAAAAATGCAGGGTGTCTACCAGTTTGCTCTGCTGCATCACGCGCTCCACCACACTGGCGGTCAGGGTATTGTCCTCGTTAATCAGGATCGTGTACATTGCTCGTCTCCTTTCCGCCCACAATGTAGTCAAACTCATTGCGGCTGATTTTGCCCTTGTGCCACAGCGCATTTAGGGTCGCTTCTTTTAATCGGCGATCCAAATATAACCGCCGCAAACTCTCCACAAAGTCACTCATAGCACACCTCCTTCAATCAGGCTCAGGGTATAAGCATCAATAATAGCCTCAGGGGTTTTGGCCCCCAAGGCTTTCAGCTTGTCATATTCATAAACACTGATCTCTTCCAACTGCACGGTATCGTATCCTGCCGCCGGAATGTTATAGTATCCGTCCACATGCCAGATGTAGCGCCCATCACTGCTCACAATTCCTTCGGCATCGTCTGCCGTGCAGTTTACCATAATCCCGTGTTTCGCCTGGTATTTTACAAAACTCAGGTGGTCAAGGGTATCAATCACCTGGCCGTTATATATCACCTTGTAATACATTTCGCCCCTCAACCTCCTTTACACGCTGAACATCACGCGCACGCCATGCTGCTCATTCGGGGTAACATAGCTGTAAATCTGGCCGTCTGCCGCAACCTGCAAAAAGTAATCTGCATACTGAACATTCGGACTGCGTGTCCAATAAGTGGTGGCCGCGCCATCATCGTCGTAGCAGATTCGGCTCTGATTATCCGTCATGTAACTGATCGTTGTACCTTCATAAATATACGGCTCACTGTTCATGCTGGGGTTCAGCTCATATGCAGCCGGTATAAAGAAGTAACAATCCGCCGTCACAATTTCCTTGGATGTTCCGCCCGCACTGGATGCCACTTTTACCTGCTGGATCAACTGCTGCCATCCAATTGGCAAGGCATTCGGCAGCCGCTTGTCCAGGTAGGTGCGTAGCGTTGCTGCGGGCCAACCGCCATTGTTGTGATAGCTGCTGGTAATCGGCATCTTGCGTGCCAGCGTATTTTTCGCCAAAAACGTCATTGCGCATCGCTTGTTTGTGTTATCGCTTAAATAATACTGCTTAAATCCGCACATCTCGAATTCGCGGGTTTCATGCGGCCATGCAGCCAACTTCCGGCAGGCATTGTCGCCCAGGTCTGCATACCAAACTTTCGCCCAGTACACATCACCCTTGGCAAACCGTTCATATTCCCCATCATCTGCCTTGGCGCAACCAAACACCAGCGTTGCATTGGTCTGTGTAATTCGTCCACGGTTAATCTCGGTGTAAACAATGTCGTCACCGTAAATGTTAGCCGTATATACATGCAGGTTGTTTTCGCCCTTCTTGTGGCGCATTACCACCATGTCACGGGTTCCAACTGTGGCAGCTGTTGCGCTTTCGGTGCCCCAACTGATCTTGGCTCCATTATTATTCCAAATGCGGATACCGTTCATGCCGTTGGTTTCAAAACACTGCATCAGCACAGCATTGGCCGTATCGGTTGTGGTCATCCGGTAATCTACCGCCAGCACCCAGTCCCGGTCTTCCTTCAACAGCTGCACACCAGTGTCCACATAGTTAGTGCCATCAAAGGTCTTTTTCTCATTGATCAAAACCTTCTCTTCAATGTCAGAGTAGCTAAAGTCGTTGCCCATCGTTATGGTCACAGCGTCTTTGGGGCTAACCACCTTATTCTCCACACCAACCTTTTTCATTGCGTAAATCTCAACCGGGCGCAAACTGCCAATCTCTTTGCCGTCAAAATAACCAGAGGTATATTCGCAGCTGTCATATACCGCATTGATGTCTTTGTCTCCGTTCACATATCCGCCCTTGTCCCAATGGTCAAACAGGTAGAACTTATAGGCACCTTCCTCCGCCGTGTAAGTCGGGGTATCGCCTTCGTACAACACCATGCTGCCATAGGGGGCAACTGTTTTCTGTTTCTCCGCACCATTGTTCAGGTAGCGCACGGTATATTTCCGCACACTCTCGGTATATTTGGCCGTTACGGTCTGGTTGGTAAATACTGTAACAAACTCTGTGTCCCATCCAGCATAAGTAAAATCAGTGCTCACTGTGCTCTTCTTGGTCGGCTTCGGGATCGGCTTTTCCGCACGGGTCACAGGGTCAACAGCCTTACCACCCTTGTCAATGTACTGCACATCCAAAACTGTATGCTCATCATCATCATTCACAAAGGTCCAGGTAAACTGTTCCACCAGCGTGTTGTAGCTGATCTTCAAATCTGGCCACTGTGCATTAAACTCTGCCAGCTTCTTTTCACGCATAATGGGCACATGTACCTTGCCCTCCAGTACAGAGTGCTCGGTGTTATAGCCGTTCTCATCCAGGCCGGTCATCGTGTACAGCCGGTCAAGCAGCGCTGTATCCTCGCATTCCCAATCAAGGCCAGTCAGGCGCACGCGGTTCAAACCTGTGCATTTTTCCAACATAGCTTTCAGGTCAATGGTCGGGCAGCTTTCCACAACCAATGTGGTCAGGTTCTCATAGCCGTCAATCTTCAAATCGGTCAGGTGGTTCAGGCTCTGTGCCGTCAGGCTTGCAATCGCAGGCAGTTCAGCCTTTTCAATCTTGCCGCCCTTGGCAAACGCCACACCGGTAATACCGCTGCCGCCGGCATAAAAATCGGTCAGGTTTACACATCCCGCCAAGCTGATGGATTTCTTCAGGTTTGGCACATTCTGCAAATTCAGGTGTTCCAGCAGCGTATTGTTGCCAACCGCAAAGTCGGTCAGGTTTGTGTTGCGGTAGCCTTCGGCGCCGTTGCCAACCTGCAAGTCGGTCAATTTCACACCATGGCTAAAATCAACATACCCAGGGTAAAACCCGCTAATGTCGCCAATGCTCTGCATCAGGCTGGCATTGTAAACATAAACCTCGGTATCGTTCATGGCTGCAATCGGGCACTCAATCGTGTAGGTCTGGCCGCGCTTGCCGCGCATTTTTACCGGGTTGGAGCCATACAAAACACTCACATAGGTATCTGCATACGGGCGGATATGGAACGTGCCATCCGGCTGCACACCTGTCCAGTTGGTCGGGGTATAGCCGCGGATCGTCATATCATCAGCCGTGCAGGTCGTACCGCTATACTTGCTCGCAATATACTTTTCCTGGTACTTCTGGTACTGACGGCGCTGGTGGCGTTTGTTGCCGTGCATCATCGGCAGGTAACTGGTCGTTCCATTGTCTTCATAGGTGCGGAAATATTTGCGCCGCATGTCCATAATCCAAAGCTTTTCGGGCTTCACATCCTGGTACGCCTCAATCTTGCGCAAAATACGGTTTGCACTCCAGGCCAAAGCGCTCTCACGGTTCAGGTACATCTTCTGCAAGTCGTCCGCAAAAAGATCTCGTACCTTGCACCACAGCTTGCTGTCTGCCGCGTTAAACACGCTCTTGGTGCCAATGGTGTCGGTATCCTCATAGCCGTAAGTCAGTGTCAATCCGCCCTCGTTGTCGTTGCCCTGGCAGGTATCATTATCATAATCCATGCAAAAATCCCAATGGATCAGATCTTCTGTGTGGGGGAACACATTCTTGGCGCGGTTATCCACCATTGTGTGACGCTCAGTGAACAGATAAAAGAACAGCACACTGTCCTTGATGAAGTGGTCCTCAAAGTGGGTCTTAAACTCTTCGTCATCTGCATTTACTACCCAGGTCAGCAAGCTCTGCCAGGCATTCTTTGCTGCCTGTGTTTCTTCCTCGGTACACTTTTTGCTAATATAGCGGAACTCAAAGCTGTGGTCGCCGTCCCAGGTTTCCTGGCTCAGATCGTCACTCAAAAAGCGGGTCTGGGCATCGGTGTTGTTATCAATCTCAACAATAACTTCCTTGTGGTTTTCGGGGTTCATGCCCTGGGTGTCATTGTTCTTCTTGCTGTTGCCAATATCACCGCAGGCGTAAAAATGCCACTGGCCGTCCTTAAACACCGTTGCGTTCTCCACGTCCGTCTCCTGGATAAACACCACGCACGGGTAAAACGCCATCGTGTCGCGCACCTTCGGGTTCTCTTTCTTTGCCTGGCGGGTATACGGGTTAAACGTGTTGTAATCATCTGCAATGCAGGCGTTGTTTGCGTTTTCAGAGCTTGCAATGTTTACCTTGATATTAAAATATTTCTCCGGGATACTGTTCTCGGTCAAGGTATAGGTGTTGCCGGTGCTATCATCGCCAAACGTAAATCCGCCAGAACAGTTAATGTCAATGTTTCGGCCGCTCTCGCCATACGCATTGGAGCTGGTGCCTTGGCCTTTATGGCTACCGGTTGCGGTCCAGTTATCCTCCACAGCGCGTCCGTTCTTGTAAATCTGCTGGATGGTGGTATTAAAAACCTCATTCTTTTTGCCGGTCGTAAAGGTCGGGGCGCTGATCTTGATAATGCGCAGGTCCGGGCACTTCTCGGCCAAAAGGTCAGCATCCAGTTCGCCGCTCACATTGGTAATATCGTTGCGGTTATAGCGTTCAATCATCAGCTCGGCGTTCTTGGCATCCGCAATAAAGTTGTCCAGGATCTCATCGTCCGTCAGTTCCATGCCGTAGGTTTTCATGCGGTATACCTGCACATCACAGTCCGCAGAGCCAATCGTAATGCCAACCGGGCTTGCCTGTGTAAAGTTGTCGCTTGCATCGTACAGTTCCACCTTACAGGGGATACCGTCGCACCATAGCACCATCTCTTTATACTTGCTGTCCGGCAAAATATTGAATTCAAACTCCAAAAAGTCATCTTCGCAAATCGGCAGCTCAATGTGGTTCTGCTGACTGGTTAGGGTAATCTTCTGTGCCTGTACCGTCAAACCAACGTTGCCATTTGTGCAGGTTAGTGCCGTAGCATCGTAGTCTCGCACATTGGTGGTCTTAAACACCAGCTTAAAGTTCTTACCCTTCTTTTTGGCATCGTCCGCAAACAGCTTGTAATCCAGCGTGGCGGTAGTTCCGGCTTTCACGCAAAAGTAAGTATCGCCGTCCTCATCAATCTGGTAGCCGCCATTGCTCCAGTCAAAGTTGTCGCTTACCGTCATCGCGGTATTGCCATCGGTCCACAGGCGGTTTTCGTCCGCATTGGTTCGGCCAGCCGGGTTAAAGTCAAACATCAGGTTAGTTTTCACCGGCTCAATGTTAATACCCAACTCGGTAATTTTTACATTGATGGTCTTTACCGTCTCGCCGCAGGTAATGGTCAGCACATGGCTGCCAATCTCGCTGCTCTTGAATGTCCAGGTCTGTTTGGTACGTCCTACTGTCAGCTTGCTGGCAACAACGCCGTCCACAGCCAGGGTCACATTGGTGTTGCTGCTGGCCGGGTCATACACGGTATAGCTGATCGCAACATTGCTGTACTGCTTTGCACTGTAATCCAGCACGGCGCAACTGATAATCGGGGTATTATTGCCCTCTTCCACCCACATAATATCGTGGCGCAGGGTGTTGCTTGTCACCTGTTTGCCATTGATCTCCGCCGTCATGCTCACTTCCAGCAGGTGGCTGCCGTGTTTCTGGGTGGGCAAATTGTAGGTCATCTGACGGCCTGTCACTGCAGTGCTTGTTCCGCCAATCGCCTTGCCATTTAACTTAAAGCTGATGTTTTTGGCAATATTGCCATACGGAGTAAACCGGTAAGTTACTTCGCCGGAATAAAAAAGAGAGTCATCAAAAATGCTCTCCAAATAAAACTCAACAACATTAACCGACCAGTTCTTGCTGCCCACACTGCCCATGCTGTCCGTAACCTGCAGCCGCACGGTGTTGTCACCGCTATGCAAGTATTGCGTTACATCAAAGGTGTTCTTGCCTTGGATGATGGTCGTGGTTGCCACCTTGGTGTTGCCCACATACCAGTTGCCAGTCGCATTGCCGGTGTCATCGCCAGCATTGTCCACACTCGTAAACTTAAAGCCGATCAATGCACTGTCGCCCTGAACTACCGTCAGGCTGCTGTCACCAATTCGTTCAATGGTAATGGTGCTGGTTGCCTCACCGCCGCCACCGCCGCCACCTTTAATGGTAACAACAGTCTTGGTTGTGCCGTCTTCCAACAGGCTTAAATGACCGTCATCACTGGTGTAAGTAATGTCGTACTCATGGCCGTTGCTGGGCTTAATATCTTTGATCTTTTCCTGGATTTCTGCAATGTCGCTGTTGGCCGTATCCACACTGCCCTGCAAAGCTGTCACGGTATTCTTGGTCACAGTCAAATCATTGGTAAATCCATCCAGAGCAGTTTTGTCTGCCTTATCAGCCAGCAGTTTGTTGGTTGCTTCCTTATTATAATAATCACTCTGCAAGGTGTTCGGCAGGTCGCCCACACTATCCTGCAAAGCTTTCACGGCCTCGTTGTTGCTGGTCTTGTATTCATCCAGCGCTGTGCTTACCGGGTTTACCGCCGCGCTGATCTTAGCATCCACCGTCTTGCCATATGCGGTCGTCCACTCTGCGCTGGGGTCGGTGCTCAAGGTTACAGTTTTAATCACTGCATCGCCGTTATAAAATGTTAAAGCACGAGTGCCCGCATCATACGCACAGTTAAAAGCCGCCAATCCGTCAATCCCGGAAATCTTGCCTTCCAACAGTGTAACAAAGCCGTCCACTTCTTCCTTGTTATAATACTTGGCAAGCTCCGTGGTCAGCTCAGTTTTCTTGACGTAATTGGTGTCAAGGTCACTCTGCAGCTCCTGTTTAATTCCTGCTGCCGCATTCTGGATCTTATTATCCACACCCGCCGCAGCGTTGGCTGCATCCTGGGCGCTGGCCTGTGCGGCACTGGCATAGCTGGAAGCCTGGCCAACCTTCTCGTCCATCAGGGCAACAAAACTTGTGTACCAGTCTTTGTCCGGTTCCACCATCTTGGTGCCACTCAAAGCCTCCAAGATATTCAGCTCACCGTTTGGTCGTGTGCGCCACATATAGGTCTCGCTGCGTTCATTTACACCGGTTGCAGTGATCTCAAAGCGCACTGTCCCCTTCTTGCTTGTCACACTATTTGTAACCAGCCAATAGAACCGAATCGTATCCTCGTTGTAGGTAACATTGATTGGCGTGGCATATGCTTCCTGCCCGTCCACATTCAGGTAATGTACCTGCAGCATCATCTGCATCAAATCAATACCGTCATATCGCCGCGGCATCTTAAACGGGATCACCTGGCTGTTGGTTTCCTGGGTAATGTTGATCTGGCTCTCGTCCATCACAACATTTTTCATCTCGTCAATGGTCGAAAACGCATCGTCGTTATATTGGCTGTACCACAGGTATTTTTCACTGCGGGTGTAGCCGCCGTCATCATTGGCCTGCGCCTGTGGCATATCAACCACCGCGGCCATGGG
>ERZ772889.37-NODE-37-length-137498-cov-95.107681_pt1 | contig 137498 bp, 153 predicted proteins | sample MGYA00512127_ERZ772889 | MGnify/ENA primary metagenome ERZ772889 (study PRJEB29015, sample SAMEA2737689) | human gut metagenome | biome: human gut; feature: human-associated habitat; material: faeces | place: China | collected 2012 ...
TATGGTTGAATTTTATTTTTATATCATTTTGTTTAACATCATTGACAAATATACATTTAAGAAAAATACAATATTTATATTTTCAGTGCAAAGTCATCTATATATGATGATATTTTCCATGTCTTTAAATTTATTTCCTCTAAATGTGAACCACAGTATACACACTCTCTTTTATCTAAATTAACTAAAGGTGCTCCACAATTAGGACAATTAAGGATAAATGTTTCATTTTCAGAGTTCTTAGGAAGTTTAGATAGATCATATATGTAAACATACTTACATGTATACCTAGTCTGAGTTTTATAACTACTATTATCTTTTCTTCTACTATCATAAAAGTTATATTCAACAGAAGATGAAGTAGTAATTGTAGCCATTCCATCAGCCTTTAAATATGATTTAATTCCATGTCTATGAAAAACTATATTATCATATTTTATAGCTACCCCTTGTTCCTTGTAATCTTGTATTTCTTTTTCAAGTGAATTTTGTATTAATTCTAATTCTAAACATTTTTCATAATTTAAATTTTCAATACTATTAAATATTGTTTTTAAATCAGACTCTATTTTTGAATATAATATTTCTTTATTAAAATCAGGAAAATCTCTTAATATTTGAGGCTCTACTAGAGTAGTCATTGCATTTACACTTTTGGGCGTTGTACTATTTGAAATTTCGGTCTCTTTTGAAAAGTTTTTAAGTGCAGTAACTGGATTTACACCAGATATTCCAGTTGCTTTTTGTATTTTTTTTAGCACTATAAAAACTATTAAAAATAACGATACAAATATACCCAAAATTACTCCTAAAAATCCTAATACAAAAGACATTGTTTTCTTCCTTTCTCTTAATACTTAGAAACTATATAATACTATATTTTTAGTATAATGTCAAATAAAGAGAACCAACATTACATTGATTCCCTTTAAATTTATGAAATAATATATTATTCCATTACTACAGTAGCACCAGCTTCTGTTAAAGTAGCTACTAATTTTTCAGCATCTTCTTTAGATACTCCTTCTTTAATAGCTTTAGGAGCTGAATCAACTAAATCTTTAGCTTCTTTTAGTCCTAATCCAGTAGCCTCTCTTACTGCTTTGATAACAGCAATTTTAGATGCTCCAGCATCTTTTAATACTACGTTAAATTCTGTTTTTTCTTCTGCTCCAGCAGCAGCTCCAGCACCTGCTCCAGCAGCTACAACAGCAGCAGCTGCAGATACTCCAAATTTTTCTTCAATAGCTTTTACTAAATCAGAAAGTTCAATTACTGATAATTTTTCGATTTCTTCTACTAATTTTTCGATTTTTTCCATTTTAAATTCCTCCTTAAAAATCATTATTAATTATTTTTTATATTACGCATTTTCTTCCTTTTTTTGTCTTGTTTGATCAAGAACAACAGCAAGATTACGTATATTTCCAAGTAATGCTGATGCAAGCATAGCATATAGAGTTTCTTTTGATGGTAGAGTTGCAAGTTTTTTAACTTCAGCAACATCAATCATCTTTTGATCCATTACACCTGCTTTAATTTTGTAAAAATCACTATCTTTAGCATAGTTATTTACTACTTTAGCTGGTGCAATATAATCATCATATCCTATAGCTACAGATGTTGGTCCTTCAAGAACTGCATCTAGTCCTTCTATACCAGCTTCTTTAGCTGCATGAGATATTATTGAATTTTTAACAACCATGTATTCACAGTTATTTTCTCTAATTTCAGATCTTAATTTTGCATCATCGGCAACGTTTATACCTCTGTAATCAGAAAGTACGATCATTTTTGCTTTCTTAAATTTTTCAGCAAGATTTTTTACTTGCTCTTTTTTAGCGTTTAATATTTTTTCACTTGGCACTTTTATGACACCTCCTTAAAATAAAAATTTCTTATCTAGACAACCAAAGGTTATAATCTAAGATAAGAAACATTTCCGTTCTATTCTTTTTATATAACCTCGGTAGGAATTGTGGACTTGCCACCTACTGTCTAGGGTTTAATATATTTAATTATTTAGATGTTGGATTTATTCTTATACCAGCACCCATAGTTGTAGATATTGCAATTGATTTTAAATAAGTTCCTTTTGCAGCTGCAGGTTTTGCTTTTACAATTGCATCTAATAATGTCATATAGTTTTCTTTTAGTTTATCTGCTCCAAAAGATACTTTACCGATTGGACAATGTACAATATTATTTTTGTCTAATCTGTATTCAATTTTACCAGCTTTAATTTCTGTTACAGCTTTTGTAACATCCATTGTAACTGTTCCAGCTTTTGGATTTGGCATAAGACCTTTTGGTCCAAGGATTCTAGCTATTTTACCTAAAGATGCCATCATATCAGGTGTAGCAACAACTACATCAAATCCAAACCAGTTTTCAGATTGGATTTTTTGAATCATGTCATCATCACCAACAAAATCTGCACCAGCAGCTTCTGCTTCTTTAGCTTTATCTCCTTTTGCTAAAACTAAAACTTTTTTTGTTTTACCAGTACCATTTGGAAGTACAACTACTCCTCTTACTTGTTGATCTGCTTGTTTACCATCAACACCTAGTCTAATATGCATTTCTAAAGTTTCATCAAATTTAGCTTTAGGCATTTTTAATGCTAGGTCTATAGCTTCAGCAACATCATACATTTTACCTGGTTCAACAAGTTTATTTGCTTCAACCATTCTTTTGCTCATGTTTTTCCCTCCTTTGGTTTTAACGAACTAATAGTTCTCCCATAATTAATCTATAACTTCGATCCCCATTGATCTTGCAGTACCTTTGATCATAGATACAGCAGTTTCTAGAGATGATGCGTTAAGATCTTGCATTTTTGTTTTTGCAATTTCTTCACATTGTGCAGTTGTTACTTTTGCAACTTTATCTTTATGTGGTTTTCCAGATCCTTTTTGAACCTTAGCAGCTTTCTTTAAAAGTTCTGCAGCAGGTGGAGTCTTTAATACATATTCAAAAGTTTTATCAGCATAAACTGTAAGAATAACTGGGAATATTGTTCCAGCATCTTTTGCAGTTTTTTCATTAAAGTCTTTACAAAATTGCATTATGTTTATACCAGTTGGTCCAAGTGCAGGTCCTACTGGTGGTGCTGGATTAGCTTTACCAGCTTGAATTTGTAATTTTACTACGTGTGTTACTTTTTTATCTGCCATCATTTTCACCTCCTTAAAATAGGATTATATTAAATATATTATATATACTTAAAACTACTTATATTTTTTGTATTTGATCAAATTCAAGATCAACTGTTGTTTCTCTACCAAACATAGAAACTTTAACTTTAACTCTTTTTTTATCTTTAAAGATTTCTTCAATTGTTGCAGTGTAATTGTAAAATGGTTCTGTTATAATTCTTACCGTGTCACCAACTTCAAAATCAAGATTCATTATATCCTCTATTCCTAAAGTTTGCATTTCTTTTTCAGTAAGTGGCAATGGCTTTTCACCAACACCAACAAAATTAAACACACCTTTAATATTTTTTACAATATACCAAGTTTCATCAGTCATTATCATTTTGATCAAGACATACCCTGGAAACACTTTCTTTATAGATGTTTTTTGTTTTCCATCTTTTATTTCTATCTCTTCTTCCATGGGTATAATAATTTCTTGGATTTTATCTTGCATACCTCTATTTTCTACTAATTTTTCTAAAGTTACTTTCACTTTATTTTCATAGCCAGAATATGTGTACACTACGTACCAATGTGCTAAATCAGTATTGTTTTCATTTTCCAAACCTACCAGCTCCTTAAATTTTTTAATTTAATAACTATCCAATTTTTCTGCCAATTATATCCCATAGCTTTGCATCTGCAAACTCTAAAATCATATCAAATCCTAAAACAATAACAGATAACGCAACTACTAATATTACAACCATAATTGTATTATGTATTAGTTGTTTTTTTGTTGGCCATACAACTTTTTTTAATTCTGATTTTACACCTTTAAAAAATCCTTTAGCCATTTTTTTCTCTCCTTTAATTATTTTGTCTCTTTGTGAGTAGTATGTTTACCACAAAATTTACAAAATTTACTTTTTTCTATTCTATCTGGATTATTTCTCTTATTTTTCTCAGTTTCATAGTTTCTTTGTTTACATTCAGTACATGCTAAAGTTACATTTTCTCTCATAAAAAAAACACCTCCATGTCTCTTTAAATCATATATGCTAAATTATTTTAACATAAAAACGTAAATAAGTCAACCATAATAAGTGAATTTGCTTGAATTTTTAAAAACTATTTAATATCCAAAGCCATTATATATATATTTTAAATAAAATTCAGCGGGAATATAGAAAATATCTTTTACTTATTGTATAATAATTTTTATTGAACTACGAACAAAAGCAATTAAACTTATAAATTTATTTTCAACATATTTTATATCGTTATGAACGTCTATATATATTACAAAAACTAATTTATTAATATCAACAGTAAACTATCAGATAATATATATTAATTAAAGAAAAAGTAAATGAGGTAAAGAAATGAAAAAAAGACAAGAAGTATTTGATTTATATTGGTATTTTGCCTGTGAGAGACAAAATATATTTTGGAAGAAAATAAATGGAGATCAAGCTCCATGGACACACGATAAAATTTTACAAGAATATAAATTCTGCAATAGTTATAGGGTTAATGATAGGGTTAGCCAATACCTATTAAAAAATGTTATATATAACGGTAACAACTATAATTACGAAGATATGCTATTTAGAATAATATTATTCAAACTGTTTAACAAGGAATCAACCTGGGAGTTATTATCAAAAAACTTTGGGGATATTTTATTAAAAGACTTTAATACTAAGAAATACTCTATTGTACTTGAAAATGCTATATCTAATGGTACAAAAATATATAATGATGCATATATAAGTTGCGCTAATAAAGCATTTGGCTATGATAGAAAACATGACAATCATTTAGCCCTTCTAGATAAGATGTTCAATATTGATAAAATGCAAGATAAAATTATTAAATGTAATACCATGCAAGATGCGTTTAATATTATTAAAGGATATCCACTAATTGGAAATTTTATGGCTTATCAACTAGTAACTGATATTAACTATAGTGCATTTGTAAATTGGAAAGAAAATGAATTTACAGTTGCAGGTCCAGGTTCACTTCGCGGAATAAAAAAATGCTTTATAGATAAAGGTACCATGACCAATGAAGATATTATTAAATATATGTACATGCACCAGGATGAAGAATTCAAAAGGCTTAATTTAAACTTTAAAAGAATTGGTAACAGACCTCTACAACTTATAGACTGTCAAAATATATTCTGTGAATTAGATAAATATTGTAGACAAGCTTTGCCAGACTTAAAATCAAATAGAACCAAAATTAAAAAACATTATGTACCAAAAAAAGATAAAATTGAATATATATATCCTCCAAAATGGGAAATATCCAGAACTATTTGAATATAAAAAGTTTCATACTATGTTATCAAAAACAAGGTAAGGATTTCTATAAATTAAAAAAATATATATTTGATAATGAAGCAGTTACTATATTGTAACTACTTCATTACTTGTTAATTATTATTCTCCTAGTCTAAATAGTAATATTTTTTTTAAAGCATACTCAATATGTTCTTAATATTGATTTTTCATATGTTATAAAATATTTAAATTAGTCCTTCTCTTACATTATAAAATAAATGTTGCTGTACTATACCTGCATCTTCTTTAAAATGTTTATCTGCATATTCTAATATTTCTCTTTTTTTCATTGCTCTACCATATTCTTTAAAATATAAATTAGTCATTACCCTTTCTACCCATACATCAATTGGAAAAACTTCTTTCCTTTTACAAGAAAAAAGTAATATGCAATCTGCGACTTTTGGCCCTACTCCCATAATATTAAGTAAGTTTTTCTTTAACTTTTCTGTATTTATACGCTCTATATTTTTTATATCTACTTTATTATTTAAAATATCTTCTACTGCATGTTTTAAATATCTTGCTCTAAATCCAACTCCACATTTTTTAAAATCTTCTTCTGTTACACCTTTAAGTTCTTCTGTAGTTGGAAACAAAAAATATTCTTCGTTTTCAAAAACAATTTTCTTACCATATTTTTCTGAAATAAGATTAACTGATTTAGAAATTCTTGGTATGTTATTATTTGCCGATATTATATACGACATTAAAGTTTCGAAAAAATTCTGATTTAAGATTCTAATTCCTGTTGTATTTTTTACAGCTTTATTTACATTTTCGTCGATTTTTGATATTCTTTTTTCTATAGTTTCATAATCTGTATTTAAGTCAAAATACTCCTTTATTACCTCTTCTATATTATCCATATTATTACTTCTAATATATAGTTTATCTTCAACTTGTCTTATTTTTATTACTCTATCTTTTATAACTCCAACATACCAATTTTCATCTATTTTTTTCCACCTAAAACATTGTCCACATTCAAGGGTATATTTTAAATTAAAACATTTTACTTTTAATACTAATTCTTGCATATTTACCTTCTTTCTATAGTAAATCTTCAATCTCTTTATCTTTTACAGAGTTTAAAATATTATAGCTTGTATCAAATTTTTTTAATTCTTCATTATTAAATCGTATTTCTTTTATTTCTTCTATTCCATTTTTACCAATAACACAAGGAACTCCAATTGAAATATTTTCTTTGTTATACTTTCCGTTTAGATTTGCTGATACAGGAAGTATTTTCTTTTTATCTAATAGTATCGCCCCCATAATTTCATATATAGTCATAGCAATGCCATAACAAGTATTGCCTTTTAGTGATGCTATTTTAGGTCCTATTTCTTGTACTTCTTTAAATATATTATAAAGTATGTCTTCTTTTATATTGTTTTCTTTTAAGTAATCTAATACACTTATGCCATCTATATAGCTTCTAGAAAATACAGGGAAGGAAGAATTTCCATGTTCACCTAAAACTAACATATTTACTTTTTCTATAGGAATATTTAATTCTTTTGCTATCAAATAATTATATCTTGTTGTATCAAGTAATACTCCTGTTCCTATTACTTTATCAGACTTAAAATTTGATACTTTTTTTACAACATAGTTCATTAAATCTACAGGATTTGTTGCTGTTATAAATATACCAGAAAAGCCAGAATTTACTACATTTTGAGTTATTTTTTTTACAATTTTTGCATCAACACTTGCAAGTTCTAGTCTATCATCTACTTCAGCACAGTTGCTTGCTCCAGCTGTTATAACTACAAAATCAGCATCTTTGCAATCACTATATTCTCCGTTTTTTATGTTTATATCGTTATTTAAATATGGAATGCAACACGCTAAATCCATTATCTCTCCTTTTGCTTTTTCTTTATTTATATCTATTAATATTAAACTTCCAATATTTTCATTATTTTTTACTAAGACACAAAAAGCAAAACTCATACCTACATTTCCAGTTCCTATAACAACTATTTTCTTTTTATTTTTCATATAACACCTCTTTAAAATTATATTATATCTATTTATAAATGTCAAACTCAAAGTATCTTTTATGATACTTTGAGTTTGATATCTTTTATATATTTTCTTGCTCTATATAACGCATAAATAGTTGGTACTGATGAAGAATCTTTTACAACTTTTGGACTTGCGCCAGTAGCTCCTCCTCTACCATCTATTGTTACAAAATCAGGTTTAGCATAAGATATAATCTCTAAATCATCTTCTATATGGCCCGCTACAATTTTTACACCTATTGGTCTTCCATCTGATTTTTCTCTTAAGCATTCTACTAGCTCTTTTAAATCTTCTTTTGAATTTATACTTTCAAACCTTGATGGACTTATTATATCTTTTCCTTTCCTCTAATTTTAGCAATTTCATCTGTTACCTTATTTTCAAGGAGATATCCACCAATTCCAGGTTCTGTGGCTTATTATCTCCTTCATCTCCCACTTTTTTAAATATATTTTTTGGTGCTGTACAATATTTCACATTTATAGTCATCTGGTAAATCTTCAAATTTTACCCCTGTTTTTTCTTCATCATATTCATAACCACATATTGGAAATTTATATATTGCCATATTATCTCCTCCTAAAAATAACTAAATACAAGAGTATAAAATACACTAATTGTTTAAACTATACTTTAATAACTACATCACTTACTATATGTATTATATGGTAATTAAGAATTTTTTTCAATAGTAAAAAAAGGCCCAGAGCTTCGACACTACAAATAACCAAATTTTACAAAAAAGAAACCTCACTGTTAAAGTGAGGAAAAGAAAGGATTCTTTTTTGTTATTGTGATTCATTAATTCTTTCTGTGTAAGTTATCATAAAGCAGTCATCTCTACAGTATGTAGTAGGTAGAATTGTTATATCAAGAATCTCATATTTTCGTTTGTCAAGACTTTCAAGGAAATCAATATATTTATTTTGAGAGTCTGTTCTAAAGAAGAAATATGAGCCCTCAGATGAAACTGTAATTTCATCCGAATGCGAAGCATTACCTACACCACCAGAATTATTTGTTTTTTCTTCTGATGAGCATGCACAAAGTGACACACACATTACCAGGGCGATAATCATCGCAAGTATTTTCCGCTTTGTCATTACAAATCCTCCTGTTTAAAGTCCAAAAGACTATATTGTAGTATATATTTTAACATAAATTAATATAAAAATAAAGTGATTACATGTTTAATTTTGCCATTTATAAATATTATCACTTTTTCAAACAAAACCTTAATTAAATATAGATTAATTTAAAAGTATATGATACAATAAAATAAATTTAATTTTTGGGATGGTGGCTATGATTAAATGGATTAAAAATAATTATAAAGCTATTATTATTTGGTTATTTTTTGAACTTGTTGCAGTTATATTATACCTAACTACTAAAAATCTTTTTTATCTTTTAAACTTTTCATATATAGGTACATGTATTACTGTAGGAAGTTATCTATATATGAACAATATAAAATATGCAAGAAATGTTGTACAATTTGCAGTTGGACTTTATATGCTTATTTATCTTGGTATAATATCAAATGAAAATATGCAAATAGAAGGTTTTTGGTATTATTTATTTTTAGGTGTATTTGAAGCTGCAGTTATTCATTACCTTGTGGCAAAAATAATCGGTCCAATTATTTTTGGAAGAGGCTGGTGTGGTTATGCATGTTGGACTGGAATGATACTAGATCTTCTACCATATAAAGTTCCAAAAGAAAAAAGGAAAAAACTTGGATTTATTAGATATATAACATTTTCACTTTCATTCATTTTTGTAGCAATTCTTTTTATATTTAAATTTGATAATCTAAGTAACATTATGTTTTGGGCTTTTATAATAGGAAATGTTATATATTATATTACAGGTATATCACTTGCATTTATATTTAAAGATAACAGGGCCTTTTGTAAATATATTTGTCCTATTACAATATTTTTAAATCCAGCAAGTTATTTTGCATTAATCAGAGTAAAACGTGATAAAGATAAATGTATTAACTGTAAAAAATGTATTAAATCTTGCCCTATGAATGTAGATATGTTAGATAACTCAAGAAAAAGAAAAAATGCAACTGAATGTATTTTATGCAATAATTGTGTTAGAAATTGTCCTAAAAAAGCTTTACATTTATAAAAATATAAATGCTTCACTTAAACTAAAAGTGGAGCATTTTTTCTTCTATCATACTAACATAGAAATTTGTTATAATATAAGTTATACATAAAAATATACGAGTTAAATTAACTAATATTCCTAGATTTTTTTATTTTTATATGATATAATAGCTTGAAATTTTTTTGTAATCTCTTTTTCATTATATTGTATATAATGAAATATTGTAAAACATAATTGAAGGAGAAATAAAATGAAAGAAATACTATTTATTAAGGTTGAAAAATCCAAAAATATACAATTTTGTTATGGTACAATGTCAAAACGGTTAGATAGAAAAAAACTGTTTAACTTTCTTTTAACAAAATCGGTACAAATATATTCACACCATGAATTTTATAACAGTAGTGTTAAATCGTTCTACCATGATGCATATGATTTTATAATTAAAAATCTTAATCAAATAAATCATATACAAATATATAACGATAATACAATTGAATTATGGTCTGGTAATCGTAATTCTTCTAAATTAATTGTTTTTGAAGATTATGATTTTTGTCACAATGAACTTACTTCAAAATTACTAAAGGAACCTATAGAATTTGCTAACAATACTAATTAGGACTAAAATTTTATTTAAGAGTGTCATAAATAAATTTATGGCACTCTCTTTAAATGTGGTAATTAAGTTTCTAATATAATTTGATTTATTATTTATCATATTTTTTATTGTAAAAAAATAGAAAATCTGATAAAATGTAGTTGTGTAATTTTAAAATAAAATATATTACGATAAATTTGTTAACTTAGCAAGATACTATAGTTGATATGATATTTACTACAAAATTAATTGGATTATGGAGGGAAAAAATGATATTAGCAATAATTGAAAGAATCGAAGATATAAAAGAAAGAGCGCCATTTAATAATAGATATTATTTAACAGAGTATTATAAAAAAATATTTGATGAATTAGATATATTATTGTTCCCTATTATTTCTACTACAAACTTAGAAAAAGTTTGTAATATATGCGATGGACTTATTATAACAGGAAGCTGTATTGATATTCCACCACATTATTATAATGAAAATCCTGTTCCAAATAAAAATTATGATATAGACGAATTCAAATTAGATAAAGAAGCAATTAAATTATTTTCTAATGCTAACAAGCCAATCTTAGGAATTTGCGGAGGTCTTCAGTCAATAAATGTATATTTTGGTGGTAGTTTAAATCAAAAAATTGAAAATCACGATTTAAAAAATAAACTACATAAAATACATATTAAAGATGGTAGTTTTTTAAATTCAGTATACAAAGAAAATGCTAATGTTAATTCATATCATAAACAGTCTATAAAAGATGTTGCTAATCAATTTATAATTTCTGCAAAATCTGATGATGGAACAATTGAGGCAATTGAAAAAGGAAATATTATTGCTGTTCAATGGCATCCTGAAGAAATGAATGACATCTTATTCTTTGAAAAATTTATAAAAACTTTCTTTGATTAATAGTATTGGAATTCTAATATTAGAATTTATACATGAGCATAACTTCAGTGCTGTCTAAATATAAACTTAATTCCAAATATAACAAGAGGAAAAAATTACTTTGATATTTTTTCCTCTTGTTTTGTATTATTTATATAAAATAAAAACTCACGAACATTAAGTCCGTAAGTTGTCTTCAAATGGAGCGGAATGTGGGAATCGAACCCACGTCAAAAGATCGGAAGCCTTCTATTCTACCACTAAACTAATTCCGCATAATTAGTATGTATATATAATAACATTTTATACATTAATAATCAATATTTTTATACAATTTTTAAAAAATACATATATATTAAAATTAGTTAAAAGATTCCATGGTAATTAAACACAAATATTTAATTACCATGGATTTTAATATAAATTTATTCACTTATATTGTTTAGTTCACTTGAAATGTCAGAATATCCTGGTAGAAGAGCATTTGTTATTTCATCTTTATCTCCTGATAAATTCCAAGTTCTATCTTTCCTCTTTAAAGTAACCGTAATATTATTTGTTTCAGTTTTTATATCATCAGAATTATATATTTTTTCAAATTCTTCATTTAATTTTTTATTTAATTGTGGTTCAAACATATCTTCTAAATCTGTAGAGAATGATAATATTAAAATTTTGGAAAACATTTTTTCAAAATCACTTCCAACATTCTTGTTTGTAACTTTAAGTCCAACTTCACATTCATTAAACTTAGGTTTTGCAGATACAACTTCGTAATTTAAATTCTTTAGCATTATTTTCATTAGCAATTCTATTTCTTCTTTATCTTAAATTTTTGATAAGATAAATCACATTCAAATATATAGTGATAATGCAATTAAATTATGGTCTGATAACCAAAATTCTTCTAAATTAATTATTTCTAAGATTATGATTTTTATCACAATGAACTTACTTAAAAATTACTAAAGTAACTTATAGAATTTGCTAACAATACTAATTAGGTCTAAGATTTTATCTAAGAGTGTCATAAAATAAAATTTATGACACTCTTTTTAAATACAAAATAATAAATTTCTAAATATTATCATTTGAATTTAGTAGTTTTTCATTCAATATTTAATTCAATAATAGAATTAAATTTTTTTGATTTAAATTCTATTATATGATATGTTTTTTTCATTGACAATTTAAACTTATATGTTTTTCCCATAAAATTCACACATATTTTAAATTTATTAAAATTTTTTAATTCTTCTGATAACTTTACTGTTGCAGAAAAACTTACAAAGTTTAATTCTTTAAATTGCTTAAATGGTTGTACAAGTTCAACAATTTGATTTCTCATATAATTTTTTCTTATACACGGTGTAATAAATATCCGAGCTCCACCAAAAATATAAGTTTGATTATAATCGATATTATAGCTGTCTAAATCATCGTAGATCTTATATAAAGTAGTTAAATCTACGCCCATTACTTTCTTGTCTTTCTTGTCACATAATTTTTCCTTACAGCAAATTATAAATTTAAATAAATTTTCATCCCCTCCAACATCGGGGTGAACTATTTTTGAAAGTCTTCTAAAGTTTCTATTAACATCTTCTTTAGTAAAACCTTCGCTTAATCCAAAAATTTCTAAGGCAGTTTTTCTAGTAACATCCATTTTGATTTCCTCCTGTAAAATAAAATTAAAAATAGTCTATCATTACTATTTAACATTATATATTTTATTATTCTAAATCAAATGCTCCCCCTCTTTCAATAATGAATATTTATTTAAATATGTTAATTAATTTCTTCAAAGAATTTTTTGCATTAAAGTTTTTTATCAATAATTTTCTATATATAAAATTAAAAAAATTTTTCACTCACTATTTAGTGAAAAAATATAAAATAAATTTAATACATCATATACTACCATATTTTATGCTTTTTTTCAACACTATTTTTTATTTTCAGAGATTTAAATTAAATCATATGATTTTTGTATGCTTCTGCCTCTAATATAGCCACTTCTTTTCTTGCACATAATTCTATTATTAATCCTATCTCTTGTTTTAAACTTCCATATATTTCCTGTCTTACTAAATTTTAGTGCAAATACTATATGATACTTGCATTCCCATGTTGTATGTGATAAACTTTCTTTGTATGATTTTTTCATACGATCATCTCCTTCTATATAATTTATTTGGCTGTCGAACCTTTTAAATTATATCACAAGGAGATATTTTTTCTATTACTCTGCTCAACGCTAAAAACTTTCCTGAACCACACACATAGCATGTGATTTTCTCTAAAAATAAAAAAAGACAAGCCGTTTATAGCTTGCCTAGGTTTCATAGTTTTTATATGGTGGGCAGGGATGGATTCGAACCATCGTAGGCGGAAGCCAACAGATTTACAGTCTGCCCCCTTTAACCACTCGGGCACCTACCCAAATATAATATATAAAAAGTGGTGGGCCTTCAGGGATTCGAACCCCGGACCATCCGGTTATGAGCCGGGTGCTCTGACCAACTGAGCTAAAGGCCCACTTCTATGGAACAAATATATTATAATAGAAATATTAAAGAATGTCAATAGTTTATAAAGAAGTTTTTTTATTTTTTTGACAAATTAATAAGCTACGAATGTAGCTTATTAATTTTATAGTTTATCACTTAAATGTGTAATATTACCTGCACCAATTGTAAGTATAATATCTCCTGGTTTCATATTTTCTTTTAAATACTTTCTTATTTCATCAAATGTTGGTAAATATATTGCATTAACTTTGTTATTAACCAATTTTTCAACTAAATCCTTAGATGAAATAGTACCATCATCTTTTTCCCTAGCTGCATATATATCTGCAATTATTGCAATATCAGCATCTGAAAATGCTGTAGCAAAATCATTTAATAATTCCTTAGTCCTTGAAAATGTATGCGGTTGAAATATTGCAATAATTCTTTTATGTTCTTTTTGTTTTGCTGCTGCAAGTGTAGATTTTATTTCTGTTGGATGATGAGCATAGTCATCATATACAAGAATATTTTTACCAATTTCTTTTTTGAATTCAAACCTTCTTTTTGCACCTGAAAATTCATTTAAACTTTTTTGCATCTTTTTAAATGATATTCCATGCGCATATGAAGTAGTAATTGAAGCTAAAGCATCATATACATTATGAATTCCTGGTACTGTTAAATAGAATTTATATGAATCATCTGTCTTTTCATTAAATACTTCAAATGAATAAAATCCCTTAATATTACAAGATATATTTTTTGCGTATATTGTAGCTGTTGGATCTCCAATAGAAAAAGTGTATATTCTTACCTGTTTTTTAGATAATTCTTCACTTAATTCATTAACTACATCCATACAATTCATATCATCTTTATTAATAACAAGTATTCCGTCTTTAGGAAGCATTAATATAAATTTTTTAAATGATTCTTTTATTTCCTCTATTCCAGAGAAATAATCAAGATGATCCTCATCTATATTTAAAACAGTAGCAGTTTGATGTGGGAAATTAAGAAAACTATCTACATATTCACAAGATTCAAGTATAAAGTAATTAGAATCTCCTATTCTATAATTTAAATTTCCAAGCTTTTTAAATTTTCCACCAACCTGAACATTTGGATCAAGTCCAGCATCAATAAAAATTGAAGAAACCATTGAAGTAGTCGTTGTTTTTCCGTGTGTACCACATATACAAATAGGAGTTTTGTAACTATTTAAAAGTATTCCTAAAAATTTTGCTCTTTCATATAAAGGTTTATTCAAAGCTTTAGCCCTTACAAATTCTGGATCATGTTGATTTATAGCTGAAGTATACACAACGATATCTGCATCTTTTACCCATTCAGCATTTGAACCAATAAATACAGGAATTCCATTTTTTGTTAATATATCTATCATATCGCCTTCATTTTTATCAGAACCTGTTACTTCATATCCAGCTTTTTGTAATATGATAGCAATTCCACTCATACTTACTCCACCAATTCCTATCATATGTATTTTTTTTACTTTTTCTAATCCTTTAAATTTTTTTATCATTTTTTCTCACACCTTTATTAAAATAACTTCTATATTATACTCTAAATTTAACCATTAGTCAATTTTTTAATTCTATTTTTGTCTAAACATGTCAAATATCTATACATATTATTGAATGATATAAAAATATGATATATAATGCAAATATTAGGAGGATCATATAAATGATTGTTGAAAAGTTTGGAATTTTGTTAATCTCTATTATTTTAATGGTAATGTTAAGCATAAAATATATAAAAAGATATTATCCTGCTAATCTATTTTTTATATCTTTTATGTCATTTATAAATGCAATATATACATATTTAAGTATATATAATATATATATAAGCTCATATATTATTTTATTTATATATTTTTTTACTATTATTATCCCTCTTTTTCTTGTTATATTACAATATAATAACATTATACTAAAAAAACAAATTACATATTACATTATGAAATATTTATTTAAAACTAAAGAATATGATAAAGTAATAAAATATATAACAAAACTTGTAACAATGTATGGAAGAACAAATGAATACATGTATATATTAGGTGAGTGTTACAAGAATAAAAATGATTATATAAATGCAAGAGATTCATTTGCATTTGCCATAGAGCTTAATCCAAATGACTATTTGTCATGTTATGAGTTAGGATTAATTCTTGATGAGACAAATAAAAAAGAAGTAGCTTGTGCAATGTTTAGCAAAGCCTTAAAAATAAATCCAGATTTTTATGAAGCTGCTGAAGCACTTGGAATTTCTTTAACGAGCCAAGGCAAATTTAAAAAAGCTATACATGTATATAGAAAAATTTTAACTAAATTTAGTAAATCATATGAACTATACTACAATATTGGTATGTTGGAAGCTGAAATGGGAGAATATGAAAATGCTATCGACGATTTTAAAAAATGTGTTGAACTAAAGCAAAATTTGTTTATGGCATACCACAATATAGGTAAATTATGCCTTGCACTAAATAGATATGATGAAGCAATTGAGGCATATAAAAAAATTACAAATTCAACCATATATGGAGCTAAGGCATATTTTAGACTTGCAACAATATTTGCAGAAAAAGAAGAATATGAAAAGTCAATGGCAAATTTAGAATATGCAATTGAACTTGATGAAACATTTATAAATGAGATTTCAAATGAATACTCCTTTAATAACATGCGCAAAGAAATTAATAACTTTTTAGAAAAAAGAAAGTTACTAATTGAAAAGAAAAAATCAAATAAAAACTTCCTACTAAATAAATTTACACTCTTAAAAAAATCTAATAATATTAAGATTAAAATTAGCTAGTCCTCTTTTTTTGAGGGCTTTTTTTTAAAAATCGTTGCAAAGTATTATTTTTTATGATATACTAATTGACGTGTAACAAATGCCGAAATGGTGGAATTGGCAGACGCGCCAGACTCAAAATCTGGTGGTAGCAATACCGTGTGGGTTCAAGTCCCACTTTCGGCACCAAGAAAATAACAAGGTGTAAAACTATTAAATATATCATAGTTTTATACCTTGTTTCCAATTAAACATTAAATCTAAATACTATAACGTCACCATCTTTTACAATATACTCTTTTCCTTCAAGTCTAACTAGTCCTTTTTCTTTTAAAGCATTCATTGAACCATATTCTTTTAAATCATCAAAAGATACTACCTCTGCTTTTATAAATCCTCTTTCAAAATCTGTATGAATTTTTCCTGCGGCTCCCGGTGCTTTAGTTCCATTTTTTATAGTCCAAGCTCTTGTTTCATCCTTTCCACAAGTTAAGAAAGATATTAATCCAAGTAGACTATAACTTGCTTTTATAAGTTTATCCAATCCTGACTCATCAATATCATAATCTTTCATAAGTTCAATTCTATCTTCTTCATCTAAAGTAGATAAATCTTCCTCAAGTTTTGCACATAGAGTTACAACCTTAGCATTTTCATCTTTGGCATATTCTTTTACTTTTTGAACATACTTATCTTCTTCCATTGTAGAAATTTGACTTTCAGATACATTAGCAACATATATTACAGGTTTTATAGTAAGTAAATATATATCTTTTAAAACTTCTCTTTCATCCTCTGTCATTTCCATAGTTCTAACAGGTTTTCCATTTTCTAAATGCTCTTTTACTCTATGTAAAAATTCATTATCAATTTTTGCCTTTTTATCACCGCTTTTTAATAATTTAGAAACTCTATCAATTTTTTTATTTACAGATTCTATATCTGCAAAAATAAGTTCTAAATTAATTGTTTCTATATCTGAAATTGGATCTACATTTCCATTTACATGAACAATTTTATCGTCCTCAAAGCACCTTACAACTTCAGCTATAGCATCAGTTTCTCTAATGTGTGATAAGAATTTATTTCCAAGTCCCTCACCTTTCGATGCACCTTTAACTAATCCTGCGATATCTACAAATTCTATTGTAGCATAAGTTGTCTTGCTTGAATCATACATTTTAGATAAAAAATCCACTCTTTGGTCTGGTACTGTTACCATACCAACATTAGGTTCAATTGTACAGAAAGGATAATTAGCACATTCTGCTCCTGCCTTAGTTATAGCGTTAAAAAGTGTACTCTTTCCTACATTTGGTAATCCTACTATTCCTATTTTCAAATTAAACACTTCCTTTTTACTTTATTATTATACCAAAACAACTATGTATAAGTCAAGAAAAATATATTAACCAAAAAATATGGACAAACATAATATATACTAGGTGGTAAAATGTTAGAAATTTCTAAAAGATTGATTGATATAAGTGAAATGACTAGACCAAAAGAGAAGATTAAAAAGATCTTTAAAATTGTACTTCACCATGCTCCAATAAAAGGAGCTACAGCAATATCTAATAGGAACTACATCAATGAATTAAAAAAACAAGATGATATTTTTTGTTCATATCATTATCTCATTGATTTTGATGGAAAAATAATTAATCTAGTTCCAGAAAATGAAATGACTATACATACAGGGATTGTCGATTATGATATGCATAGCATAAGTGTATGCCTTTGCTATGATTATGAAAATAAAATAACTTCCCAAGAGCTAAATTCATTAAAAGATTTATCCAAATATTTAATAGACAAATATTCACTAAACCCGACTTTTGATTTAATTAGATACTTTGATCTAATAAACAAAAGGAGTCCAATTTTTTTCGTAGATAATTATCATAACTTTATTGATTTTAAGCAGAGTGTTATTGAAACTAAATAACATAATATTATTTAAATTTATCGTTATAAGTTGACTTTTTTCGACACTAATGTTATAATACTTTTATTGGTTATATATTATTTTCTAATTTAATATTTAGGAGGACTACTTATATGAAAAAGCATAATTTAACAACGGATGAAATTATCCATTACCTTGAAAATGTGAAAAGATTTAAAAATAATTTATACCAAAGCAATACTATAAATTATATTAACTTAAAAAAGGACGGAGATATAGAAACTACCATAAATTATTCATTAATATACATTATCACTAGTCTTGATAATGAATTGTATTATTTCAAATATGCAATTTATGACCAGAAGATTACAAGTCCATTTTTTGCATTTTTAACAAAAAGGGACTTAAAAAAACATATACACATAAAAGAATTAAAAAATTATCCATATAATATATTTGGCATACGGTTTGAATTTATTGATACCGAATCTAATAGATATATATACATAGTAACCATATCTTAAATAATTAAAGCAGTGGAAATCCCACTGCTTTAATTATTTTTTGTCTTTTCTTCTATCTCTTTTACTTTTAATTTTTGCTCATCCGTATTAGTCCAATGATCAAATCTAGGAACAAAATCATAGCCAGAGTTTTTTAATATTTTTTTATCTTTTCTTTCAAGTGTTAAATCATTTGATAGATTAGTACAATCTTTATTTTTCTTCTTATTCAATATAATCACCACAAATATTATTATCAATATTTATATGTCATATTCATTTAATTATTGTACTTCAAATTTTTCTTCTATAACGTCTCCATTTTCATTTTCTACTAATATATTTATTCTTTTTTCTGCCTCATCTAATTTTTTTGTACATTCTTTTGACAATTTCATTCCTTTTTCAAATTCTTCTATTGCTTCATCTAAGCCTAAATTTCCTGTTTCAAGTTTTGTTGCTATTTCTTCTAATTCTTTTAAATTATCTTCAAATGTTTTTTTATTACCCATAAAACACCTCCATTATTTAACCTTAACTTGTATTTTTCCATCTTGTAAAATAACACATAAATCATCATTTTTATTTACATCAGAGACTTTTTTTACAATTTTACCATCAACATTTTCAACAACACTATATCCTCTTGTTAATGTTTTTAGTGGACTTAATGCATCAAGTTTTGCAATATTTTTTATACAAATACTTCTATATTTTTCTATTTTCATATCAATAGCATTTTTGCTAATCATAATATCTTTATCAATTTGCATTCTATATTTATTAATAATATCATAAGGTATTTTTTCGAGCTTCGAAGCTTTAATTCTTTTTAAATATTCTTTTTTCCTATTTATATATCCGTTCATTGCAAGAATATTTCTATTTCTATCTGTAGAAATCTTTGCTAAAATATCTGATTTTTTTGGATAAACTAATTCAGCAGCTGCTGATGGAGTTGGTGCCCTTAAATCAGAAACAAAATCACAAATTGTAAAATCTGTTTCATGGCCTACAGCAGAAACAATTGGAATTTTTGAATTAAAAATTTCTCTTGCTAGATTTTCATCATTAAATCCAAATAGATCTTCAAAAGATCCTCCACCTCTTGCAATTATAATCACATCAACGTTGTTTAATTTGTTAAATATTTTAATTCCACTAATTACTGTTTTTGCAACATTTACTCCTTGGACAGCAGCAGGATAAATTAGTAAATTTACATCATTATATCTTCTAGTACTTACATTTATTATATCTTTTATAACAGCACCTGTTTTAGATGTTATAACGCCAACTCTATCTGGTAAAAAAGGTATTTTCTTTTTATAAATTTCATCAAATAGTCCCTCATCTTGAAGTTTTTTCTTCAATTTTTCATAAGCTATGTATAACTCTCCAAGACCTGCCTGTTTCATTGTCCTACAATATATTTGATACACGCCATCTCTTTCAAAAACATTTATTTGTCCTGAAACTACAACTTTCATACCATCTTCTGGTTTAAAGTTTACAAGTTGTGCAGCTGATTTAAACATAACACATTTTATTGATGAATTTTCATCTTTTAGGGTAAAATAAAAGTGCCCAGTATAATGGGCCTTAAAATTTGTTATTTCACCAGTTATATTTATGTTATTTAAAAAAGCATCTGAGTCAATTAACATTTTAACATACTTGTTAACTTGACTTACATTAAATACTTTTTCTTCCATAAGCTTTCATTCTCCTATTTTTTATCTTCAATTACTTTAGCAAGCAATCCATTAACAAAAGATTTTGAATCTGCATTTCCATATGTTTTTGCAAGTTCAACAGCTTCATTTGCTGATACTTTAAGTGGAATATTATCCATATAATTCATTTCATAGATAGCTAAACGTAAAATTGCAAGATCAATTTTAGCAATTCTAGAGAAACTCCACTTTTTTAAATTTTTTAATATTATTTCGTCAATTTCAGAAATATTTTCTACAACACCTCTAGTTACTTGTTCAATATATTCTCTTTCTATATCCACACATTCATTTTCTATACAATTTTCTTCTATAATTTTATCTATGTCTTTATCTTTGTTAAACTCATATTCATATATGCATTTAAATGCATTATCTCTAGCAGCTTTTCTACTCATAATTCTCCCTATTCCTTGTTTTTCTTATTTTCTTGATAATAATATACATTATCTTTAAAATTTCTAAATTTACTAAAATTAAAAAAATCTTTTAAATGACCTTCATTATCTTGAAGTTTTTTTCCAAGCCAAATTGCAGCTATAATAAGTGCTACTAATACAAAAAATTTAATTAAAAAATCAACTATTCCAAGTGCATATAGCACTACAACGACTGCAATACAAATTATTACATATTTATTTTTTACAATATAGTCTATTAAATCCTTCATAAACATCACATCCTACTTCTTTTGAGGTTCTAAATATACCCCTTTTATTTTAATATTTGCTTCTTTTATTTCTACTGTTGTTTGTTTTAATACACTAGATTTTATATTTTCTTGTAATTTTGCAGTTAATGCTGGTACAACTGTATCTGGAAGTATCATAGCATAAACATTTGCAACAATCCCTTCTTCAGATACCATTGTTTCAACTTTTATATTTCTAAGTTCTGGATAATTTCTGGCTATTGCCATGATTATACTATCAAACGTATCTTTAGTTATATATGTTGTTCCCTTTTCAGTCTTAATAGCTAGTCCAGTTTTCATGTTCTCTATATCACCTGATTTTGCAAACATACCTATAAGTCCAAGTAATGCAAAAACAGCACCAATAATAATTGCAGTAGTTTTATTTGCAACAAAAAATGCAACAAGTTTTTCTAACATAGGCTCTATATTTAACATTTCTGTTGAGTAAAGTATTAATGCTATTGATTCAACAATTATAACTATAGAAAAAACTACAAGTATAAACTTCTCTATATATTTCATTTTTACTCTCCCCCTATACTTTTTCATAGTCCAAAAAGATTTGGACTATGAAAAACTATTCTTCAGTATCTGATTTAGTATCTTCTTTTTTATCAAATGTTATTCCTTGAACATTAATATTTACAGCAACAACGTCAAGTCCTGTCATGTTTTCTACAGCTGATTTTACAGCGTTTTGAGCAGCCCAAGCAATATCTGGAATTCTTACTCCATATTTAACATTTACATATAAATCAATTGTAACTTTTTTACCTTCAAGTTCTATTTTAACCCCTTTAGAATATTTTTTGTTTCCTCCAAGGATTTGATTTATTCCATCAACAAATCCTAAAGTCATACCAGCTATTCCTTCAACTTCAGATGCAGCAAGACCAGCAATTATACCTATAACATCTTCAGATATATTTAAATTAGTATCAATTTCTACATTTGAATCTGCATCTTCAATTACATCCTCTTTTTTAACAACTTCTTTTTTTATTTTTTCACTCATATTAATTACCTCCTAAAAAAGATAACACATATAATTATCTTTTATTTACGAATATTATACCCCAAATAATTTAAAAAGTCACGTATTTTCACAAATATTTCAAAATTTATAATTTATATTAACAGAAAAATGCTACAGCAAATATACTATAGCACTTTTTATACACGTTATACTACTATTTTATCTCCTAACGTCTTTCCACCTATAACATGGAAATGTAAATGTGGTATTACCTGCCCACCATCTTCACCTACATTAGAAATAACTCTATAACCATTTTCATATATGCCTGTAATTTTTGCTACCTCTTTAATAGCCTTAATACATTCACATACATACTTTTGATTTTCATTATCTACCATATTTAAATCTTGTATATGTACCTTAGGTATTACAAGAACATGTACAGGTGCAACTGGATTTATATCCTTAAAAGCAAGTACATACTCATTTTCAAAGACAATATCAGAACTTATTTCTTTATTTATTATTTTACAAAATAAACAATCACCCAAAGATCTCACCTCTTATTATTCTTTTATAAGGACAGCCTTTATTCTTCTTATACCAGAAGATGAAGCTTCTTCTTTTTTTATTTTAAATTTACCAAGTTCACTTGTATTTTTTACATGTGGTCCACCACATAGCTCTTTTGATACATCACCTATTGTATATACTGTTACAATATCAGGATATTTCTCTATAAACATGCATTCAGCTCCTGATTTTACTGCATCTTCTTTTTTCATCTCTTCACATTTTACATCTAAACCAGCTTTTATCCAGTCATTTACAACTTCTTCAATTTTGGCTTTTTCTTCATCTGTTAATTTATGATCGCAATTAAAGTCAAATCTCATTCTTTCTGTAGTTATATTTGAGCCTTTTTGATGAGTATCACTACCTAATACTTTTTTTAATGCTGCATTTAAAAGATGTGTTGCAGTATGATAAGCTATTGTTTCTTTGTTTTGCTCTGCAAGTCCACCTTTAAATTTTTGTTCAGAACCTGCTCTTGATTTTTGCTGATGAATCTCAAATAATCTATTAAATTCTTTTATATCAATTCCAAATCCATTTTCCTTTGCAAGCTCTTTTGTAACTTCTGGAGGAAATCCATATGTATCATATAACCTAAATACCATACTTCCTGGTAATACATTAATGCTTTTTTCCTTTATGCCAGAAATTTCTTTAAAAAATTCTTTTTCACCTTTTGCAAGTGTTTTTACAAATTTATCTTTTTCCTCAATAATAACTGATTTTATCATTTCCTTATTTGCTTCAAGCTCAGGATAAAGTTCCTTTAAAGTATCTATATCAAGATAAACTAAATCTCCTAAAGAATTAAGGTCAATCTCTAGTTTATTTATATGTCTTATCATTCTACGAATTAATCTTCTTAAAATATATCCTCTATCAACATTACTTGGCTTTCCACCATCAGATATTATCATGATACTTGAACGCAAATGCTCAGCAACAATTCTTTTACTTTCAATGTTATCTTTCTTTGAAAGTTCTGTTAATTTTTTCATAACAGGTTCAAATATTTCAGTATCAAAAGGTGTCTCCTTTCCTTGAAGTAACATAGCCATTCTTTCAAGACCAAGACCAGTATCAACATTTTTTTGTTTTAGTTTAGAATAACCATTTTTATCTTTAAAATATTCCATAAAAACATTATTCCATATTTCAACATATTTACCACAATCACAACTTGGTTCGCAGTGTTCTGAGCATGGCTCTTTTCCTGTATCATAAAACATTTCTGTATCAGGTCCACATGGTCCTTCTTCTCCTGCAATCCACCAGTTATCATCTTTGCCATAATAATATATATGATCTTCTAAAATTCCTGCCTTTTTCCATGCTTCTGCAGATACAGTATCTCTTGGACAATCATCATCTCCTGCAAAACAAGTTACAGATATTTTTTCTGATGGAATTCCTAATTCTTTTGTTAAAAACTCATAACTCATTTGTATAGATTCTTCTTTAAAATAATCCCCCAATGACCAATTACCAAGCATTTCAAAATATGTCAAATGACGATTATCTCCTACCTCATCTATATCATTTGTTCTTAAACATTTTTGATAGTCTGTAAGTCTAGTTCCCTCAGGATGTTTCTCACCAAGTAAATATGGAACTAACGGTTGCATACCAGCAGTATTAAACAAAACTGATGGATCATTTTCAGGAATTAAAGGAGCTGATGGTATTAACTTATGTCCATGTCTTTCAAAAAAATTTAAATATTTATTTCTAATATCGATTGCTTTCATTTATATTCTCCTTTTCTATATAATTATTTTTAGTATTATACCACTTTTTTCATACATTAGCAACTTTTAGTAAGGAAAAAAACATCAAATCTACCACCACATATACCACACCTATATTTCTTTGTCAAATTCCTATTTAGCCTTTTTCTATAGAATGTTTGTCCACATTTAACACACTTTACTTTATAATTATATACTTCATTTTCCTTATATTCTATATTACTATTTTTATAATCCACTTTTTTATTGCCAACTCTTGATATATTATATCCAAGTTTTTCATTAATGTAGTTTGCGTATTTTTTAAATTCTATACCATGGTCATTACAAAAAGGAATACAGTGTATAAGTTCGTGCATTATTGTATTTTTTATAATCCCATCATTTAATTCCATCACCCATCTACTTACATAAATGTGATGTAACTTAAATTTTTGATAAGAAATAACTTTTCTATTTTTGTATTTTCTTACTTTTTTATATTTTTTATCAGAGCATTCCTGCTTACAACAGCCATATCTTTTAGGTGATTTATTAGATAAATTAATGTCTATTTTACCATACGTTTTCTCATCTAATATATGTATATCAATTTTTTCTAATTCATCAATACATTCTTTATATAATTTTTCTAACTTTTCTTCCATTTAATATTCCTTATATATCAAAAAAATATGTAGATTCTAAATCAGACTCAAAAAGGAGCAATGCAAGTGGATATTTTTTATACGCAGTTCCAATTGTTGAATAAAGTTCTTTAGGTTCAGTAAATCCCATATGCCACCTTATTGCATATTTTTCCTCATTGGTAAGTGGCATAAACTCAGAAATCATCATTACAGATTTTTCACCATGACCATAAGGAATTGTATCGTCTACCGTATAATATGGAACTTTTTCCCATTCACCGTTTTTATTTTTTGCATTTCTATAATCAACTTTATAATAATTTAATTTACAAATATCATGCAAAAGAGCTGATATTTTTAATGTATCTGGATCAAACTCATACTCACTATTTCTTACTTTATCACATAATATTTCATACACTTTTATACTATGTTCAACAAGCCCGCCTGCATAAGAGCCATGAAATCTTGTACTTGCTGGTGCTTCAAAAAAATCAGTTTTTTCCAAAAAAGATATTAATTTATCAATACCGTCTCTGTTTATACTTTTTAATAATTCTAACATTTTTTCTTTCATTGTAATTCCCTCACTTTTGTCTTATATTATATACCACAATATAAATTATTTCAAATATATTTTTTAGGAATTAGAAAAAAATATGTTACTATTCAGACTAGAATCTAAAATTTTAGTAACTATATGTAACTAATAGAAATTGATTTTGTGTTTTGGGGTAATTATAGTCTGAATAGTAACAAAAATAAAGAGCCTAATTTCTACAATTAAACTCTCTATATAATATGCATTTATATATTTTTAACCATCTGACATATAACATCAGCAGCTTTTTCAACACCAAAGCTATCACTATTTATACAAAGGTCATAATTTCTTTTATTTCCCCATTCATTTGATGTATAATGCTTGTAATGATTACTTCTTAATTTATTAATTTTACTAATTTGTTTTTTAGCATCTTTTTCATTGATATTAAATCTTTCAACAGCTCTTTTTATTTTGTTTTCCTCTGTGCTATATATAAATATATTAAATGTATTTTTCATATCTTTTAAAATAAAATCAGCACATCTACCAATTATTACACATGATCCTTTACTTGCTATATCTTTTATAACTTTTTCCTCTTCGATAAATATTTCATCAGAATTATTAAGAGACGAATAATATATATTGTTTAACAATTCAAGGTTACTTCTTTTTTGTTCGTGATTTTCAATATATTCTAAAGAAAGTCCTGTTTTATCTGCAATTTTTGTTAGAATTTGTTCATCATATAACTTTATTCCTAACTTTTCTGCTACAAGTTTACCAACATATCTTCCACCTGAACCATATTCTCTTGAAATAGTAATAACAACATTGTCTGCTTTTTTATCTGCAGCTATTTCTTCATCACTATCAACTGATAAATTATTTTCTTTTACCTGTGATTTATTTAAATTTCTAATTTCAAATATTAATAATATTCCTGATACTAAAAAAGCTAACCCATCTGCAACTGGACCTGCATGTAAAACTCCCAAAACTCCAAACATATTTCCAAGAATTACCATGCTTGGTACCAAGAAAAGTATTTGTCTAGAAAGTGAAATAAATGCACTTTTAACACTTTTACCAATTGCTTGAAAAAATATTCCAGATGGAATTTGAATTCCATTTACAATAACAAGCATTAGGTATATTCTAAATGCAAGGCATGCAAAGTTTTTATATAAATCTCCCTCGTTTCCAAATAACAAAATTAATTTATCTGGGATAGTTTGGAAAAGTATAAATGCAATTGTACTCACTGAAAGGCTTGTAATAAGTACATATTTTAAAGTTTGTTTTACTCTATCAAATTTTTTAGCTCCATAATTAAATCCAATAATTGGTTGAGCACCAGCAGCTATACCTATAATAAAACTATTTAAAATTTGACTTATTTTCATAACAATTCCAAGAACAGTTATTGGAATTTCTGATCCAAACTCAGACATAGCGCCATATTTTTTTAACAAATTGTTTTCAAATGCAATTACAACAACTATACTAATTTGAGTAATAAAGCTACTAATTCCAAGTTTTGATACCATAGATGCTACTTTAAAATTAAATTTAAAATCTTCTTTTATCAATTTTATTGATCTAAATTTTCTTATATACAAAATATTTAAAACAAAAGTTACTATTTGACTTATAACAGTAGCAATAGCAGCACCTTTAACTCCCATTTTAAATAAAAATATGAAAACAGGATCAAGTATAATATTAAGAATTGCACCAATTAACATAGATTTCATTGCATATTTAGGATTACCATCTGCACGTATAATTGAATTTAATGTTGTACCTATCATCATAAATGGAAGACCTATTACAATAACGTATCCATAGCTAATCGCATATGGAAAAAATTCATCTGTACAACCAAATACATTAAGTAAAAATGGTAAAAAAACAAGTCCTAAAATGCAGAAAATTATTGACACAAATATAGAAACTATAATACCATTTGCGACTCCTTTTTTTGCTTCATCTTTTCTATTTTCACCAAGTTTTAAGCTTAGAAAAGCTGATGCACCATCACCAAACATTAATGAAAATGCAAGACATATCATTGTAAGTGGAAATACAACATTTGTAGCTCCATTACCTAAATATCCAACACCCCATCCTATAAATATTTGATCAACAATATTATATAATGAATTTACTACTAAAGATATAATGCAAGGTATTGAAAATTTTCTAATTAATTTACCTATTTTTTCTGTTCCAAGTATATTTTCTTTTTGCTCCATAATAACTCCTTTCACGCAGAAAAAACGCAATACTAACAAAGTATTGCATTTTTGCAACTTGATTATTATATCACAATTTTTTATTATAGTAAAGTTTTATCTTTTATTTTTTTACAATATATTCTTTTATAGCAAAATATAGTTATATCATTTTATAACAGAAATGAATGTAAACTTATTGTAAAAAAATTTTATTGTTATTATCATATAATACATTATAATAAAATAATATCTATTAAACATATAGTTTATCCCTTACCATTACTAAGCTGATGTTATCTTCTTTCTATAATTCTTTAACTTATCTTCTTTTTGCTTAATTTGTTCTTTATATAAATTTATCATCTCATCTAATTCAATGTCTGATAAATCAGATATGGCAATTTCTCCTAGCTTTAATTTATTCTGAATAAATAAAATGTCATATTGAGATTGACTCTTCATAATTGATTTAAAATCTAAATCCTGAATATCATCATTTTGGTCATATTGTCTAGTATTATTATCAACATCGTTATATGATTTTTTATTAATAAATTTAAGTATAAAAAGTCTTATTTTAGAAAAAATTCCATCATTTTTTATTTTTGGCAAATTTCTTTTATCCATTAAATTCCTCCATAAAATTACACTCTATGTACATTATCTTTGTCTTTATCTTTTATATCTATACCCTTCGTTTTCAAAACTTGTTCAGCAATATTTACCACATCATCTAATTCTTTATCCTTTTTTTGTAAGTTCTGTAGTTCTTTTTCTTTTTTTAGTCTTTCTATCTTTTTATCATCAATTGTACCCCTTACTATATCCATAAGAGTTGAATTCATAGTTTTTTTGCAAACGAATTCATTTGTTAGATGTAAATATTGTTTTGCCATTTCTCTATGTTCATCTGTTATTTGTACTTTTTTAGGTTGTTTATCCGTTGGTTTTTCAAAATAGCCTAAAGTTTCACCATTTTCAGGTTTATATGGTATACTATATTTTTTTATTCTTTCAATTTCTTTATAAATATCTCGACTAATTTTTCTAATATCACCATTAGAACTATTTTTTACGTTATTATTTATCTCAGAAACTTTTTTTATAATTTCATTTGGTAATCCAGATGTTACATTGTCTATTCCCAAAATTTTTCTATACTCTAAAATACTTATATTATGAGATGCAACAGAATTGGCAAGTTTTTCATTTACTTTTTCTCTTTCTTCCTCTGTACAAAATTTCAACATACCATCTATATTTTTAATATCCTTTATTCCTATTTTTCCTTCTAATAGTTGTTCTTTCTTAGCAGTAACAGTATGTAAATATTTATTAGCATTTCTTTTTAAAGCTTTATCTAAATCATACTTTATACACGGAGAATTTCTTACTGATTCAATTAGAGGTTTTAGTTCATCTATCGGTATATTTTTTTCTTTAGCAAAAGTCGCCAATGAATTTCCAGACTTCATAAACTCCTCTATTAAGGATATCCTTAAATCTTTTTTCCCATCAACTGTACATCCACTGTTATTAATTCCATTTATGTCAAAGCCATTTTCATCATAACCATATCTATTATAACCTTCTTTATTATAGCCATCTCTACCATAACCATTTTCATCATAGCCATCTTTATTATAGCCATCTTCATTATATTCCGTTCCTGTGTTTTTATTTATTCCAGCTACATTAAATCCATCTCTATTATATCCATCTTTATTATATCCGTCTTTATCATAGCCATCTCTATCATAACCATTTCCATCATACCCATCTTTATTATAACCATTTTTATCGTGTTCTGTACCTGTTTCCTTATTTATTCCATCTACATTAAATCCATATTTATCATAGCCATCTTTATCATATCCGCTTGAATCGTATTTTGTTCCTGTTTCCTCATTTATTCCTTCTTTATCAAATTTTCTAATGTCATAGCCTTTTCTATCATAACCATGTTGATCATGGCCATATTTATCATAGCCATATTGATCATAGCCATCTTTATTATAGCCTTCTTTATTATATTTTGTTCCTGTTTCTTTATTTATTCCATCTTTATCAAATTTCTTACTGTCATAGCCATTTATATCATAACCATCTTTATCATAACCATCTTTATCATAACCATCTTTATCATAGCCATCTTTATCATAGCCTTCTTTATTATATTTGGTTCCTGTTTCTTTATTTATTCCATCTACATTAAATTCGTCTTTATTATAGCCTTCTTTATTGTAACCATTTTTATCATAGCCAAATACATCATATCCTTCTAAATCATATTTGGTATGTGTTTCTTTAAAATATCCCTGACTACTAAAGCCTATCCTACGTTTATGAATGCTATATCCAGCTGGATTATATCTTGTTCCCGTATCTTTATGTATATGAGAGTGATTAAATCCGTTTTTATCATAGCCATCTTTATCATATCCACTTGAATCGTATTTTGTTCCTGTTTCCTTATTTATTCCATCTACATTAAATCCTTTTTTGTTATATCCACTTCTATCATAGCCATTCTTATCATAACCTTTAACATTATAACCATCTATATCATATATTGTTCCTGTATCTCTATGTTTACAAGAGCAACTAAATCCATTTTTATCATAACCACTTACATCATATCCGCTTGGAGCGTATTTTGTTCCTGTTTCCTTATTTATTCCATCTATATTAAATCCTCTTTTGTTATATCCACCTCTATCATACCCTTTTTGGTTATAGCCCCATACATCATATCCGCTTGAATCGTATTTTGTTCCTGTTTCCTTATTTATTCCATATATATCAAATCCATATTTGTCATAACCTTTAGGATTGTATTTTCTTCCTGTAATTTTATGTACAGCATTTACATCAAATCCATTTTCATCAAATCCATTTTTATCATAGCCATCTGGATTATACATAGTATTTGTATCTCTATGTAATTCATCTATGTCAAATCCATTTTTATCAAATCCATTTTTATCATAACCACTTACATCATATCCGCTTGAATCATATTTCGTTCCTGTTTCCTTATTTATTCCATCTACATTAAATCCATCTTTATCATAGCCTTCTTTATCATAGCCTCTTTCATCATAACCATTTTTATTATAACCATCTTTATCATAGCCTTCTTTATCATAGCCATCTTTATCATAACCTTCTTTATTAAATGGCTTTCCTGTTTCCTTATTTCTTCCATATATATTAAATCCTCTTTTGTCATAGCCTCTTTTGTCATAGCCTCTTTTATCATAGCCATTTACATCATAGCCTTCTAAATCATATTCTGTACCTGTAATTTTATTAATTCCATCTATATCAAATCCATATTTGTTATAACCTTTAGGATCGTATTTTGTTCCAGTAATTTTATGTACACCATTTATATCATATCCATTTATGTCATAGCCATTTACATCATAGCCATTTACATCATATTCCGTTCCCGTAACTTTATTAAATCCCAAGAAATTAAATTCATTTTTTCCCTTCATATCAACCAACCTCTCTTAAATTGTGGAAAATATCGATAAATAAAATTTTAGTACAACTAAAAAATATATATTTTTATTTATTAATACCTATCTTTTCTAAATTTATTTTAATTCAAATTAAAAAAATTGTCAATATATTATTTTTTTATCAATAATAACGAATGTATTTTTTTAATATCTAGATATAGGACTCTATTGATATTTTTTCGCAATGCAGTTATTTCAAGTTTTTGCTTTCCTAAAAAAGGTCGCAACTTTCCTATACTAATTTATTACTGTAAAGAAATTTATTTACTTGACATTTATGTTAACTTGTGGTATAATTAATATGTAGAAAAGGTTTTTGTCTCGTAAAATAATTTTTAAGACAATTAAGCACAGAATTAATATTTCTGCAAATAAAATAAAGAATAGGATGATAAAAAATGTAAAAATTATTAAAATGATCTGAATCGCCAAAAATTAACTTTTATACACAGAAAGGAAAATATTATGAAAATTACTAATTATCACTTTATAGACGTAACAGGAAACATTATTCTCACTGATCCACCTGAAGGAGAATTTTGCGTAGTAGGAAAAATTTACGGAAAAGAAGGTTTGGAAGATGGTTCACGTTCCATAACTTCTCCAGTAGTAAAGATTAAGGATGGAGTAGCTACCACATTTTCAGGTTCAAAATACGAACTCGAAACAATGCATCCTGACTACGTAGAACTTCTTTCTGCAATTAAATCTGGTGTCCCAGTAATAAAAGATTGGGCTTTGTATGCCCATTCATCATATTCTAATGGATATAAAATCGTTGGTCATTTTCTTTCTAACAACGAACAATTTCTTGAAAAAATTACTTCTCAGGAAGGAAACTATATTACAATTGCTGATACGAAATGCTTAGTTATCTGGAGACATTTCATTATACGCCTTGAAGATCTTACTCATGTATCAGCTTTTGGTGAATATCATCAGATTCCCATTTCGAATTTCGAGGAGTATATGGGTTATGAATATTGTCGTCCAACTTTCTTTTAATTGGAAAAGATAAGTTAATAAAAAATCCTTGCAGCACAGCCTATTAAAAGGAGGTTAAAAATTTCTAAAAAATCCGGGTGAAAATTTCACCCGGATTTTTAATGAAAATAATCTTCCGGCTGTGCCGGTAGTAAAGTAAACTTAAGCTTTGTAGCAAAAAAATTCCTTTCATGATATACTATTTATATATTTCGACGTGTGTAAATAATAAAGCAAAAGGAGTTTTTAATCATTAATAATATATTTAAAAAGAAAATACTAGTGATTACTTAATAAAGTTATCACATACTAAATAGAATTGCAAATACCATATTGTATTTACATCTAAATATATGAGGAGAATATTTTATGAAGAAAGATGGAAAAAATATTAAGAGTGTTGTGCTATTTGAATGAAGTAAAAATTGTAAAAGCGGAAGTTTGCACAGATCATATTCATATATTTGTAGCAATACCGCCCAAATTATCAGTATCAAAATTTATAGAAATATTAAATGGCAAAAGTAGCCTCATAATTTTTCAGAGATGGTCAAATTTGATATAAAAATTTGATCAATAAAGTTTTTGATGTAGAGGTTACTATGTAGATATTGTTGAAAAAAAGAATAGCAGAATATGTGAGAAATCAATAAAAAAAGATAGGATGTATAATCAAATATCAATAAAAGAATATTTAGATCCGTTTAAAGATAAAAATAAATAGTACAAATATCAGAAACATACAAGCATGCGTCAAAAAGATAAGTTAAAAATCTACATATACAGTTTATATTATATATAAAACATAATATAGTAAGTATTTAACTGTCATTTATAAATTTAATAATTAAATCATAACTTCTTATCTCTTTCTAATTTAAATTTAGTTTTGTCTAACAATTTGCAAAGTTAGCTAATATCTCATACCTTATCAAAAATCTGTTTGTAATGATACCAACCTTATCTGTTGCTGTATTATATGGATAATTTTTTCAAGTAAATTCATAACTTTTTAGCATAGCAAAATTTAACATTTTTCTTCTACATTAACAAGCATTCTTTCAGTTTCTTCTAAATCTATTGCCTTATATAATAAATATATTTTTTCTTTTGGATTTAATCTCTCTTGATAATATCTTCTTGAAAATTCTATCTTACCAAATTTTTTTGTTAATTTTCTCTTATTTACTAAACTATTTTTCAAGTATGATATATATTTTTCTCTCTTCAGAGTCATATATTATTTCTTCTAAATTACTTAAATCTTCTAAAATTAGTTTCTTTATTAAATGCATTTATTCTTGATTTAAATCATTTGTTATATCTGACAAAGAATTAATATATTTAAAATTTCTAAATTTTTTCCTCAAGACCAATGTTTTTTTCAATAAAAGTGTGCTCACTTTTATGTTTATTTTGTAAGTTCTAATATTACTTTACGCTAACGAATATTTTTCAAATATTTTTTCAACATCAATACTCTTGCAAAACTCATCTAATGATTTATCCGAATACCAGTCATCACTTTTTATATTACCATACTTAAGTACACATATTTGTGCATCTTTAGATAAAAATAAATTATGTGATTCATTTGGACCTACTGCAATAACATCACCTATCTTAGCAACTTTTTTAATTACACATTTATCTTTTTTAGTTACCATTATTATTTTTCCAGACTGTACCACATAAACTTCATTACATAATTTATGGTAATGAGAGTTTTGCCACTCATAATTTTCACCACTTTTTGTTACGCTATATATAGTATTATCATCAATTTTAAATCTATATCTAAGTTCTGTATTAGGCATTTTTTCTACCGAGAACAAAACATTGTTTTTATTTAGTTTCATATCATCTGTCATAACTTTCATTTATCTCCCCATTCTAAAAAATAATTATATATTGTATAAATTACTTATTCAATATATTTTACATAGTTTCCTAAAACTTGACAAAAATATACAAATTTATTCCTTTTTATTTTTTAATTTAAAAAATATAATCTTAGGTTTTATAATTTTTATATACAAATATGCTAGCACACATATTATTAAGAAAATAATAATAGGAAGCTTAAACATATTAAATATACTTGCTATTTTAGTATAATTACTTCCTAAATAATACCCTGAAAGTACAAAAATTAATGTCCAAGGAATACTTCCAAGTGTAGTATATATAACAAATTTTTTAAAATTTAATTTAGATATTCCAATTGGAAGAGAAATAAAAGTTCTAACTATTGGAAAAAATCTACAGATAAAAGCTGCTCTCATTCCATATTTTTCAAACCATTTATCAGATTTATCTATATCTTTTTTCTTCATAAAGAAAAATTTACCATACTTTATTATAAACTTCCTTCCACCATAATATCCCATAGCATATATAACAATTGCACAAAAAACACTTCCTATAAGTCCTATAATAAATGCTCCTAAAAGTGAAAATTTTCCACTACTTGCAAGGATTCCTCCTGTTGCAAGAATTAATTCACTAGGAATTATAATAATAACTGCTTCTAATACCATAGCAATAAACATTCCAAAGTATCCAAAACTTCCAATCAAATTAACTATATATTCTTCCATTTCATACCTCTTTATATATTATAATTAATTTAAATTCAATTTATTCTTTTTAGTAACATAATATACAAGCATAAAAAATATACTAAAATTAGATAGGAGATGATGTATGCTATGTATCTAACTATTGATAAAAAACATATTATATTAAGTTTAGTAATATGCACTATACTTGCATGTTCTATTGGATTTGTATATAACAATGTATTTGCTGCTAAAGGAAATTGGGGACTTAGTTTTAAGGAAAATGGAGAAGCTCCAGATGGAAATGCTACTTCTGATTTTTTAAAGCAATATGATTCATATTATATTGGTGATACAACACAGAAAAAAGTTTATCTAACATTTGATGCTGGATATGAAAATGGATATATGCCTCAAATATTAGATGCATTAAAGAAAAATAACGTTAAAGCTACTTTTTTTGTAGTTAGCACCTTTATGAAGACAAATCCCGAACTTGTAAAACGTATGGTTGATGAAGGCCATATTGTGGGAAATCACACAATGACTCATCCAAACATGTCAAAAATGTCTACTATGGAGGATTTTAAATCAGAAATTGAACCAATGGAAGAAATGTACAAAAAAATTACAGGAAAAGATATGAAAAAATTTTATAGACCTCCTCAAGGTGTATATAGTGAATTAAATTTAAAAATGGCACATGAACTTGGTTACAAAACAATTTTTTGGAGTCTTGCCTATGTTGACTGGTACCAAGATAAGCAACCTTCTAAAGAAGAAGCTTTTAATAAATTAATTCCTCGTCTTCATAATGGAGCTATTATACTGTTACATAGCACATCAAAAACAAATGCTGAAATTCTAGATGAATTAATACAAAAAATTAAGCAAGAAGGATATGAATTTTCAGATTTGGAAGAGCTTACAGCTACAAATAACTAACATAATATAAAAAGGATATAACAAAATTTAGTGTTTTAGTTATATCCTTCTTTTTTATATTATATATATATCAATTTTAGATATTTATTATGATATAATAATTTCGTATACATCTTTTATACAAATATATCTATAGTTTATTATAGATTTATAAAATGCTTTTCTAATATTAGATATGCCTTCAATTTCATCTATAAATTTATTTATTTCATTAATTTTTATATCTAAAAATATTTCTTTTATAGCATCATTACACTCTTTATTTTTCATCTTTTTTATATAATTTATATAGTTAATTCTTTTTCCATTTTCCCTTAAACAAGAATAACAATTTATTGCTAAATTCTTTATTGCAATTTCATCTAATTTCTCTATTTCTGTATCTTCTAAAAGTGGATTTAAACACGATCCACAATCATAAATAGGTGAAAACTCTATTTTTTGTGTTTTGACGTTTATCAAAAATCCCCAATTTCCATTATGCCTATCTGTATTTCCTATTAGAGCATCAATTATGAACATTTTCCAAAACATTTTTGATGTATCAGAGCAAATCATTTTATTTGTTTGGATAACTTCCATTATATCTTCCACTTCTGTACCTATTTTTTTATCAGGATTAGAACTTAAAGCTATACTTTCAAACTCATATAATTCATTTTCTTCATCTGTAAAATCTTCACACGCACAAACTATTTTATCATTTCCATTATATTTATACTTTCCTAAAATTGTATTTTGTACCTTAAAGCCAACAATTCTAAATATATTACTTCCAACATATTCAGAATATGCATTATTTATATATGATATATTTTTATTTTTTTCTCTAATTGGATCTGGGAATTTAACTAAATACCTTTTACTATCATATATTAAAGTTTTCTTTTTTTCAGATCCTTTATATTTATTAAATTCTTCTATAGCATTAGTAAAATCAATCATATTCTCCTCCATATTTCTAATATATTATTTCAACATTTGACTGTTTCAAATAATTTGCAAACTGATTAATAGTCATACTCCTATTTGCATAAATTCTTGGAATTCTATATAAGTCATGTTTCTTTGAATTATATACTCCACCCGTCATAGCTAAACCATATTTGTATATTTCTTTTGCTTTATTTACAATTGTATCGTTATATTTTCCAATTGGATAGCATATTGTATCAACATTAATGTTATATGTACTATCCAAATATTTTTTTGATTCAACTAATTCCTTTTCCATCTCTTCTAAAGAAAGTGATGTAAGCTCTCTATGAGATAAAGTGTGTGTTTGAACTGAAACAAGTCCACTATCAACCATTTCTTTAATTTGATCTGTTGTTAAATAGTTTGGTCCATTTACATAGTTGCATATTATATATATACTAGCCTTCTGATTATATTTCTTTAGCAATGGATATGCATTGTTATAAAAATAAACAAAACAATCATCAAATGTAAGTGCCACGGGTTTAGTATAATTTGATAAATCTTCTATTTCATTTACAAATACAGTTTGGTATCCATTATCAACTATATATTTTAATTGCTCTTCAAGTGTGGAAGGTTTTACAAAATTTTCAGTATCTAAATTATCTCCATAATCATCTAAAATAAAATGATACATAAATATTGGCAGAGAAACATTAAGCTCTTTATATATCTTTTTTTCATTTTGAGCTTTAGATATATTTTCAATATTAACACTATTATCTCTTGATTCATCGTTTACAAAGTCTTGCTTCTTTTTATTCTTTTGAACTACAAATAAACATAACATACATAAAGCTGTTATTAAAGCAACTATAACAATAATTGTTATCATTTTCTTTTTATTTAAATTTACCTTCTTTTCCATATCATAATACCTCTTTTAATATAAATAAATTATAACAACTAATATAAAATATATCAAGATATTATTCAATCTTTTACATATATCTTCAATTTATCTTGATTTTTAAAATATATTAATATATAATTATTTCCGAAAAAAGGTGATAATATGTTACAAAAAGTTGTTGGAAAAATGAGAAAAGCAATAGAAGATTATAACATGATTGAAGATGGTGACAAAATTGCAGTTGGACTTTCAGGTGGAAAAGATAGTATAACTTTACTTAATGCTTTAAATAATTTAAGAAGGTATTATAGCAAACATTTTGACATTATTGCTATAACAATTCATCCAGGTGGTGAAAATTTTAACACAGATAATTTAAAAAAGATGTGTGATGAACTTGGTATTGAGTATATTGTATATATGTCAAATATATTTGAAGTTGTTTTTGATATTAGAAAAGAAAAAAGTCCATGTTCATTATGTGCAAACCTTAGACGTGGAATGTTAAATAGTCTTGCCATAGAACATGGTTGTAATAAAATTGCTTTAGGACATCACATGGATGATGTAATAGAAACTGCCATAATGAATTTATTTTTAAATGGAAATTTTAATACATTTGCACCTGTTACATATCTTAGTCGTAGTGATGTAAAAACAATCAGACCTCTAATATATGTTTCAGAAAAAGAGCTTCGTGCTACTGCAAGAGAAAATAACTATCCTGTTATGCAAAAATGCTGTCCTAAAGATGGCTTTACTAAAAGAGAATATGTTAAAAATTTAATTGCTGATACTCAAAAAGAGATGCATGATATAAAGAAAAATATATTTGGTGCAATAAAAAGATCAAATATTAAAGGCTGGAATAAAGAAATTTAATAAAAAGCAAAAAAACACTTGACATAATATATTTTGTATGCTATAATATGGGTGTAGGCAGAAACAAATATATTCAAAATTTTGAATATTAAATTAACTTTATTTTGAAGGAGTGTTATAATATATGATTGTATCAAGTTTATCAAATACAATTTGATCAAACTTCGGCGTTTTATTTTTTTCTTGTTAAGGAGTTTAAAAATCTATGGAGACGTATACAACCGGCTTTACTTAGCTATTAAGCTACTCTTCCTAATCTATCTAAGAATTAACTTTATTTTTAAAGGAGGGCTATAATATATGATTGTATCAAGTTTATCAAATACAATTTGATCAAACTTCGGCGTTTTATTTTTTTCTTGTTAAGGAGTTTAAAAATCTATGGAGACGTATACAACCGGCTTTACTTAGCTATTAAGCTACTCTTCCTAATCTATCTAAGAATTAACTTTATTTTAAAGGAGGGCTATAATATATGATTGTATCAAGATTTTCAAATACAATTTGATCAGGTTTCAGCGTTTTTTGTTAAGGAGTACACAACAATGAAAATCTATTCAACCGGTTCAAAGGAGGGCTATAATATATGATTGTATCAAGTTTATCAAATACAATTTGATCAGGTTTCGGCGTTTTATTTTTTCTTGTTAAGGAGTTTAAAAATCTATGGAGACGTATACAACCGGCTTTACATAGTAAGCAATAAATCTATGCTTTCTAATTTGAAGAAAAAAGTCACGTGTAAAAACACGTGGCTTTTTATTTATCATCGAAAAATTTATTTGCGCCATTCCTCTTCTTTGGAAATCCGCCATCTAGATTTTCACTTGTTTTTCTTTTCTTTTTATTTTGCCTAAACTCTTTATCTAGACTCATTCTCTTACTTTTTTTCAATTCATCACTATTTAAATTTTTTTCTATAATATTGTTATCTTCTTTCACTTTTTTGTGACTTCTAACATTTTGATTTTTATACAAATATACAATTTCAATAAATTGAACTAGAATTACAATATACATAAGACATACTAGCCAGTTATTTTTAATCTTCTTAAACAGTTTATTAAAAAAATTGTCATCATTATCTGTATCTTGTAAAGCATTTATTTCTTCAATATTATTTTCTTCGACTATATTTGAATCCTTTTTTACAGTTATAACATATTCTTTAGTAGTTGTTCCATCTTCAGATGTAACCTTAACAATAATCTTGTTATCCCCTTCTGATAGTTTATCGTTACCTGTAATATCAATCTTTACATTTTCATTTTCACCAAATGCAAGTATTTTTAAAGTTTCTACACTTTTTCCAACTGTTCCACAATCATATTCAAAAACTTCTTTGGAAAACTCTGGAGATAATATTGCATTCTCGACAATCAAATTTTGTAAATATGAATTTGATTTATTTGCATCCCCTGTCTTAGTTACTGTTATAGTATATACTTTCTTAGTTCCATCTTGTGCTGTTACAGTGATATATACTTTATTGTCACCATTTTTTAAACCTGTATTACCTGATATAGCTACTTTCGATTTTGAATCTTCTGCTACAGCTGTAACCTTTAAATCATTTACATTTTCTCCAACTGTAACTGCATAACTTGTTTTATTTTTATTAAAGTTAGGGGTTAATCCTTCTTGATTTATTTGTAACTTTGATAAATATGCATTTCTGCTTTTGGTAGAAGTTGTACTAGATGAAGTACTTTTAGTAGCTGCTTTTGTAGCAGAATTTGAATTATTATTATTACTTGGAGTTGTAGGAGTAGGTGCTGGTGTTGGTGTTGGTTGTACAATTTGAATACTTTTACTTCCACGAATAACACCCAAATTATTTCCATTACTATCTGAAGTTCCATCATCACTTACAGCAGTAATAATAGTTGTTCCACTGCTTCCTACTGTAACTGGAACTGTAACAGTATTATTCTCTACCCATATACTTTTATTTCCAGAACCATTTGAAACTGTAACATTTACTTTACCAGTAAAACTTCCCCCAACTGAAACATTAACCGTATTGCCAGGTGAAGCACTTGAAGCACCCGAAACGGCAATAGAACTTGCATAAATATTACCCATTAAAAATATGCATAAACTAATAAAACAAGATAAACTTATTTTAATAAAATTTTTCTTCATAATCAATCCTCTCTTTATTATTGTGAAATATCACCTGTACCCATTATATAATTTTTGATTTTAACGTAATCTGTTGCATAAATTTTTCCATCATGATTTACATCAGCTGCTTCAAGACAAGCACCTTTTATTTTTTCAACATCCATTATATGGTTCTTTATTTTAACATAATCTGTTGCATAAATTTTTCCATCACCATTCACATCACCATAAATTATAACTGTGAAAGTTTGTATTTCTTCTCTTGAATCCTTTGATACCAAACTAATTGTAGTACCTGTGCCAATTAAGTCATCATCTGATATTACTTTTCCATTTATGTTTTTAATTACCACATCAAATTTATCTTTATTGTATTCCATCTTATCAAAAATACTTGAAGTTTTCGTATTAGGTTCTATTTTACTTACATATCCATTATCTTCATTTACTTTTAAAGTTTCATCAAAAGTTATAAAATCTGAATCTGAAATATTTATAACATTAATTTCTGCTTTTACAGATTTATTTTGATCCTTAGTTGTGAATGTTACATTTGTTTTTCCTTCATTTACACCTACTATAACATTATTTTCTATTTTAACAATATTTTCATCATCACTTGATATAGTATATTCTTTGTTAGTTGCATATTCAGGTTTTATAACTGGATTTATTGTAAGTTTCTTTCCCTTAATTACAGTATAACTATTTTTTTGTAATTCTATGCTTTCAACTCTAGCTGTAACAGTTATTTTACATGATGCAGAAATTCCTGTATCTTTGGATTTTACTGTTATATTAGCTGTACCTGTTTTTTTAGCTATAACTTTACCATTATCAACACTTACAACATCCGAATTACTGCTAATCCATTCAACTTCTTTATTTGTTGCGTCATCAGGACCTATAGTATAATTTAAAGTACTTTCATCTCCGACATTTAAGTTAAGTGCACTTTCCGATATTGATATTTCCGTTACTTTCTTAACTACTTTTACATTACAAGTTGCAGAAACTCCTGTATCCCTTGATTTTACAGTAATCTTTGCTTCACCTTTATTTTTAGCTACAATCTTACCATTTTCAACAGTAGCAACATCTGAATTATTACTAGACCATTCTACTTCTTTATTTGTTGCATTATTTGGTGCTATTGTTGATGTTAAGGTATACGTATCTCCTATTTTTAATTCTAAATTATTTTTATCAAGACTAATTCCCGTTACTTTAACATCTTTTGGAACTTCTTTAGTATAATCTCTAAATACATACCCCTCTATTCCATTGTCTAATCTTACCTTATCCCATTGTGTATTTACACTTTTAGCAATCCTAGTCATTTCATTTCCTTCATCTAGTTTTGCTACAATAGAATAATCTGTTCCTGGACCTGAACGAATATACAATTTGTATGGTGCTACATCGTATGCACATATTCTCGTATTATCATCTATATATGTTATCTCAGATTCACCTGGGTATGGCGTAGGATATTCAGGCATATTTTCAAATACTGGGACATGAAATTCAAGTGAACTATCTAGCATTCCCATTTTTTGATATGCATTATATGTACTGTATGATTCATTAGTTGGAGCAATAATATTTGCCATATACTGGTATGCATATAGCGCAACAGCATTTCCATACGGATTATTTACATCAAATTTTTGAAAATACGTTGTATCTTGTCCCCATTTAATCCAACTATTTCTTAATATATCTGTTCCACCATTTATTGCTGATACTGGATCTTTCCATCCTTTTCCTGCTGCATATGTTAAGCCATTAGTTATTGCATTTGGTGGTGTAGCCCCTATATTAAAATAGTTATATGGAACAACTCCATTTACAACTGTAGAGCCATTAATAGATCTATTTGAAGTTATAGCTCCACCTGTTTCCTGTTTTATTCTTGATGCAATATGTATAGCACTTACATTATATTTTTTTGCTGCTTGAAGTATAATATTTGAATATGTTTGTCCCATATTTACCATAGATCCTAATCTTTGATATTCTGATCTATTATACATTGATGTTCCATATAAAACTTTCTCGATAGAATTAATACTATCCATAGATGAACTATAACTTAAAGTTTGAAACTGGAATACTTCCTTCTCATTTAAATGCCCTCTAGGATCCAACATATATTTAACTGCTTCCTTAGAAGCTATTACAAAATTTCCATCTTTATAATAATTTTTTCCATCTTTTTTCCATACAGCATCATAGCTATCAGGAACTAAACTTATTCCCTCATTTACGTCATAACTTTCATGTGTTACTGCTTGATTCCAATCAAGCCCTGTATATACAGCCTTAAAAACCCAATTTGGATGTGCACTTTTTAATGCATCAATATATGGTTTATAACTATTTGGAAAATTATCACTCATATATGATTTTGGAAGATTTGTTTTAATACTAGCTTGTACATTATTTATTCCTGAAAATCCAGTTAATAATGTTGAAAAACTAATCATACCGGCTGCGAACATTCCCAAAGCTTTTTTTCTTATATTATTTTCATACATCATGTTTTTTACTTTTTTGTACCATTTTTGATACAATTCCCCCTTATACTGCAAATTATAACATAAATACAAACTTTGTAAAAGTATTTTTATAAAAATAGAAAAAATTTACAAAAATGCAGATACAAAATGTATCTGCATACAATATATTATTTTTGCCATTTTAACATTGGATATCCGTTATTTTTCCCTGAACTGTCTTTTACATATTCACTTCCAAGCATATTTAAAAAATTATCTGATTTCATAAATTCTTCTGTAAGTATTGTTCCATCATCCAAAGTTTCATTTAAATAATATGAATTCTCAACTTCTCCTGTATTAGTATAAAATAGCTGGCAACCTTTATATTTATTACTTAAATAACATTTACCTACATTATATGAATTTGATATTTTTCCCATATTGTTACAAACTATTCCTCCATATGGTTTTCCATAAACCTCTACATACGAAGTAGTATATAAATCTCCGAAATTATAGCAATTACTTATATCTGTATTTTCTAAACTCGAATAGATAATTCCTGCACTATTACGTTCACCCTTAATCACTCCATAATTGGCACATTCACTTAATTTTCCATCTCCCCTAGAAATTATTCCAGCTATACTCCAACTGCCACTTACTTCTCCATAATTTATACAATTTTTAATTATTCCAAAGCTTCCAGTACCACTTGATGATCCTTGTCCACATACTCCGCCTATACCATAACCACGTCCAGTAACTTTTCCATAATTTTTACATCCACTTATCAAACTATTTTGGGTTTCAATAGCTGCGCAAACTCCTGCAACAACATATCCTCCACCTTTTGCATTAACTTCTCCATAATTTTCACAATCTTTAATTATTGATGAATTAATTGATACTAATCCTGAAATATACCAATTTACATCCTGTTTTGCCGGAGTTTCATTTATAGCTGTTACATTGGCATAATTTATACAATTTATTACTTTTGCGTTATCTCTATTATACACCAAGAGAGGGGCAAAATAAGCAGAAGTTGTTACAAAATAACAATCTTTATCTATTACAATATTTTTTATTATTCCATAATTTTCTTTAATAAAAGCCATTTTATTTTGAGTACTATTTGCATTTATATATATACCTTTTACCCTATGATTATCTCCGTCTAAAGTGGTACCTTTTGGAATACTTGTTATTGGTGTCCACACTTCTCCTGAAATTAGTGTTCCATTTTCATCCCACTTAGCACCTACATCTATATCTTCTGTTATGTATGCCCTGTTATATCCTGTTTCACTAAATTCTTTATTTGTTATTTTTTCTTGAAATTGTTTTAATGTTACCATTCTTTCATTATTTCTATTTTCTTCTTTTTCTTTTGTAGAATCATTTACAATTGTTATATATTTACTTTCTTTTTCTACTCCATTTTCTTCAAATATTGATATTTCTTTTGCACTAAATGCTTTATCTTTATATACTAATTTGTTTGCTTCAATTGCGTACTTTTTAGAATATGCCTTGTAGCCATCTCCTAATATTTCTTCTATACTTCCAAATAAATTTAAATTTGTTTTTCCTTCTTTATATCCTATATTTACTTTTTGCATTTCAATTCCATCTTTTAATGTTGCTATATCATTTAATATAGTTGCTTTTTTTGCATTATCTATTGGATTGTTATTTGTCATTGTCAAAACGACCACCGTAGCAAGTATTATCATCACTATTATTGTTACTATAAGTACTATTAAAGATATTCCCTTTTTTTTCATATGTTTTTTAACCTCTCCTATAATATTATATATAAATTAAGAAAAATAAACAAGACATTTATATAATTTATTTGACATATAAATAACACAATAGTATAATAGTTGCCAAATAATGTTACAATATAAATTAAATTTAATTTATTAAAGATTTAACAAACATAATGTTTTTAATAATATGTATTTTACATCCATAATATTTGACTTTTTTTTGTTAATATAATAAAATAATTTTAAATTTAATTTTACTTTTAAGGAGGTTAGATTTTAGTAACATTAAATAGCGCATGAACATACCTTTCGTATGTGACGAGGATGATAGTTATCGAATATTCAGCGGATACTATCACGGTGATTTAGCATCGATATATATAGTACAAAAAGTAAAATCTTTAATTACTACAAAAACTATATAATCTAAATATTTTATAGAACATTGAAAATAATATATTATGGAGGTAATTATATGTGTGGAATAATTGGATATAACGGTTCTGCAAAAAATGCAAAGGAGGCAATTATTGCAGGACTTAAAAATTTAGAATATAGAGGTTATGATTCAGCAGGCATTGCACTTGTTGAAAACAAAAAAGTGGATTTGTATAAATCTCAAGGTAAAATCTCAAAACTTGAAGATTACTTAAAGGATATTAATATCAATTCAAATATTGGAATTGGTCATACAAGGTGGGCAACTCATGGTATTCCAAATGAAATTAATGCTCATCCTCATAAAGTGGGAAAAGTTACTTTAGTTCATAATGGAATTATTGAAAATTATGCCATTTTAAAAAATGAACTGATTTCAAAAGGAGTAACTTTTAAAACTCAGACAGATAGTGAAGTTGCTTGTGCATATATTAACTATATGTATGAAAAAGAACTTGAAAATAATTCAAAGACTCCAGAGCTTACAGCTATCATTAAAGCATGTAAAGACTTTAGAGGTTCATATGCCTTTGGAATAATTTTCGATAATGATACAAGTTCAATTTATGCTACAAGAAAAGACAGCCCTTTAATAATTGGAGTAGGAGAAAACGAAAACTTTATTGCCTCAGATGTATCAGCAATTCTTGATTATACAAAAGAGTATATTTTGCTTGAAGAGGGAGAATTTGCAAAAATTACTAACACTTCTATAGATATATTTGATAGTAATCTTAAAAAAATAACTAAAGGAGTCAATACTGCAACATGGAGTGCAAATAAATACAAGAAAAATGGTTATGAACACTTTATGTTAAAGGAAATTAATGAGCAACCCAAAGTTTTATCAGATATATTTAAAAGATATATGAAAGATGATACTTTAGGAATAAGTTTAAACTTTGGAGACTACGATAAAATACATATTGTAGCATGTGGTAGTGCAATGCACGCAGGTTTAGTTGGAAAGTATTTATTTGAAAACTATGCTGATATTGATGTAACTGTAGAAATTGCATCAGAATATAGGTACAAAAATATGAGAATAACTCCAAAAACTTTAGTTATTTTAATTTCACAATCAGGTGAAACTGCAGATACTCTTGCAGCCTTAAGAATTGCAAAGCAAAAAAACGCTACAACACTTTCTATTGTAAATGCTGTTGGTTCCACAATTGCAAGAGAAGCTGATATTAATATATACACATATGCAGGTCCAGAAATTGCTGTTGCAACTACAAAAGGTTATACTTCACAGGTTGCAATTTTATCTCTTCTTTGTATAAAAGCAATGAAGCAAAAAAATATCTTAGATTCTAGCTTTTTCTCAAAAATTTGTGATGAATTTAGTAACATTTCAAATTTGATTACAGAAGTTATTAATCAAAATGATAAATACAAAGAAATTGCTAAATGCCTTTACAAAAGAAATGATATATTCTTCATAGGAAGAGGTATTGATTACTCTTTATGTATGGAGGGTTCTCTTAAATTAAAAGAAATTTCATACATTCATAGTGAAGCTTACGGTGCTGGTGAATTAAAACATGGTACTATCTCTCTTATTGAAGATGGAACACCTGTAATTGCAATTGCAACAAATGATACTCTTTATGAAAAAACAGTAAGTAATATTAAAGAGACAAAAGCTAGAGGTTCTTTTTCAATATTTATCACAACATCAGACGAATGTTCAAAGGACTTTGCTGATATTACTTTAAAGTTACAAAAGGTTTCAGAATTTGTTGAGCCATTACTTATTGTTACGGCACTTCAGTTAATCGCTTATGAAACAGCAAAACTTAAGAGTTGTGACATTGATAAACCAAAGAACTTAGCAAAATCTGTAACTGTTGAATAATCTAATTTTAATACTACTACAAAATCCAGGAGAAAAATTCTCCTGGATTATTTTATATCCTCAATTAAGTAATTATTTCCTTTTCTTTGTATTTTGTATACACCTTGCTTCATTTTATCTTTGCTAATTTCTCCTGATGAAATTTTACTATTTAAAAATTCATTTTGAGTATTCTCATCATCCATTTTTTCATCGTTTATAACTAAAGCTTTGTTCTTTTTAGTGTCATCATAGTATATTGTATGAGTTGAATTAGTATTTTCTTCCATAGTTTCAACAGTATTACAGTTAACATATAATCTATATGTATAAACTGTTATATTATCTCCTGTCTCTTCTATTTTATATGGTATATCTTTTATATAATTAAATTCTACAAAACCAGTTGGAAGTATAATATAATTTCCTTCTTTACTGTCATAAGATCCAGATAAAAATACTTCTTGATGTTTTAAATTTGATGTATTAGTAAATAATTTCTTTGCAACACTTTCTAAATCATCTTTTGTAACATAATCTCCCACATATTCTTCAGATTTTCTTCTTAATGATAAATACTCATCATCTGTAACAATTTTTGCAAAAGTAAACATTATTTTTGCTCTATCATCTAGTCCACTAGCTTCTACTTCTTTAAAAAAACTATCTGAATATATATTAGGAATATATATTAAATCTTGTATAGTATTTCCTATTTTACTAGTTAATACCACATTTTCAGTCTGGCTATTTTCTACATTTTCTTTGGCGTTTTGTTCACTATCATTTTTACCTTGCTCTATATTATTTTCAATTTTTTCATCTTTTTTACTAGAATTTTGATTTAAAATAATCACCGCAAGAAAAAATATAACAGCCGCAGCGACTATAACTGAAATTACTATACCAACCTTTTTATTCATAAATATCCCCCTAAATTTAAATTCCACCTATCATAGCATCAGAATATACATCTGCAAAAAGTCTAATTTGTGATATATCCTTAAGTTCAAAACTAAATACCTTTTTTATATCAGCCTTCATTATATATTCTATTGCAATAAGAGTAGCTTTATTAATTTTTATATATCTTCTTTTATCCTTATTATTTATACAATTATTACATAAGAAATTATTTCCTACATAATCATAATATATTTCATCTATACTATTTAATACTTGTCCACATAAATAACATTTTTCTATATGTGGCATAAAACCTAAAAGGCAAAATAATTTTATTTTAAATATAGCTATAACTAAATTTATATCTTTAATATTTTTTCCTAAGATATACATTGTATTTAAAAAAAGTTTTAATATATATGAAGTATCTTCATTTTCATCTGTTACTTTTATTAAAAGCCTTGTAAGTTCAAATGAAATTTCAAGTTTATCCAAATCTATTCTTATGTTATAAAAAGTGTCAATTACATTTGCAGAATTAATATAATAAAAATTCCTTGATTTATACAAAACAAATTCGTTATACACTAGATATTGTGCATTTGCAAGAATTGGACTATTTGTTTTTTTTGCTCCTTTTGCAATACACGAAACCTTTCCTAATGTGTCTGTAAGTATCGTTATTATTTTATCATTATCTTTATATTGTACCTCTTTAATTACTATCCCTTTTACCTTTATCAAGTTCATCTAAAATAATCCCTTCATCATTTATTAATCCAATATTTTGATTGTTAATTTCACATATTTTTTTATATTCAATATAACTTTCTAAATTTCCTGTTTTACAAAAATTCTCCCATGCCAAATCTTCATACATAAAATCACCTTCTACTCATATTTTATGTAATTATTAACTTCATATACTAAAAATTATATACTTATTTGTCTAATTTTGTAACTATATTTTTGATTTCAAATCTCCTAAAAAATTATCATTTTCTTGCCAATTTTCTCTTACCTTAACCCAAATTTTAAGATTAATTTTAGCATCAAGATTATTTTCTAAATCTTTTTTTGCCTCTCTTGTTATCTTCTTTAACATAGTTCCATCTTTTCCAATTACAATTCCTTTATGAGATTTCTTTTTACAAATTAAATTTACATCAATATTATATACATACTTTCCATCTTCTCTCATATTTTCTTTAAAATTTTCAACCTCAACCTTAATTCCATGAGGAACTTCTTCATCTAAATTATTTAAAGCCTTTTCCCTAATTGTTTCTTCAACAATTTCTCTTTCTGTAATATCTGTAATTTCATCTTCAGGATAAATAATATCTCCTGGTTTTAAATATTTTTCTATACATGAAATTAAAATATCAAGTCCATCATTTTTATATACAGAAATAGGGATAATATCACAAAAACTTGCTCCTATACTGGCAAAAAATTTATTGTATTCATCCATTATACTAAGAAGTCTTGCTTTATCAACTTTATCTATTTTATTTATACAAAGAATTACTTTTGTATTTAAACTTCCTATATTTTTCATTATATTTTCATTTGCAAAATCTATTTTAGGCCTTGTTGCATCAACTAAATATACAATAACATCAACATTATTTATAGCTGTATTTACACTTTGCATCATATATTTTCCCATTTTATGCTTAGGTGTATGTACTCCAGGAGTATCAATAAATACAATTTGTGACGTTTTACTTGTAACTATTCCTTTTATATTAAATCTTGTAGTTTGAGGTTTTGGTGTTGTAATTGCTACCTTAAACCCAACTAGTTTATTTACAAGTGTAGACTTTCCTGCATTAGGTTTTCCAACTACACTAACATATCCACTTTTAAACATTTTTCCCTCCAAATTATCAATATTATATCATTTAAAGCTATTATTGTAAATACATTCAAGAAATTTAAAAATATGTTTGAAAATAAATACACAAGTATTATTATTTCAAAATCACAAAAAATTTTAGAAAATATTGATACTCTTAAAAAATACATATTGTTATTAAATTTTTATTTAAAGTATTAAAAAACACACCTTATCAATAAAAAATAATTAGAACATAACTACATATACTATTTCATTATCTGCATATAATAAATAAAAATATATGCAGATAAGCATTGACTATATGCATATAAAATGATAAAATATATGCAGATAATAAAAAATACACATAAAAATATTCAGAAAGAAGGAGTTATAATGAAAAAATTTGATTATTCATTTTTAGATAACGGATTATTACCAGCAAGTTTAATAAATATAACAAGTACAATTTATTCATTAAAGGCAGGCGCAAATATTAGAAAATATGAATATGAGAGAATATTTACTGAGTTAGAAAAAATAGCAATAGTACAATCAGTAAAAAGTTCAAATGCCATAGAAGGAATAGTAACTAGTGATGAACGTATTGAAAAAATAGTAAATCAAAATAGTAAGCCATTAAATCATAACGAAAGTGAAATTGCAGGATACAGAGATGCATTAAATGAAATACATTCGCATTATGAAGAGATAGAAATTAGCGAAAATACAATATTAAGATTACACGAAATAATGATGAATTATACAGGCAGTGAAGATGCAGGTCGCTATAAAATTAATCAAAACTATATAATTGAAGAAGATAAACTAGGAAACAGAAAAATGAGATTTAAGCCATTAGACGCAAAGGAAACACCAGAGGCAATGAAACAATTAATATTAGCTTATCAAGATGCTCGTAATAACTCTAATATTAATCAATTATTATTAATACCATGTGTTATCCTTGATTTCTTATGTATACATCCATTTAGAGATGGAAATGGAAGAATGTCAAGATTATTAACCTTATTATTATTATATAAAAATGGTTTTGATGTAGGTAAATATGTTTCATTTGAAGAACAAATAAATAATAGTAAAGGAAATTATTATGAGGCATTAAGATTATCTTCTATTAATTGGTTAGAAAATAAACATAGTTATATTCCTTTTATTGAAAACTTTTTATCTACTCTCTATATATGTTATAAAGAACTAGATAAAAGATTTAGTGTTGTAAATAGTAATAAAATCACAAAAAAAGCAAGAATTGAAGCTACAATATTAAATAATTTAACACCAATATCTAAATCTGAAATATGTAGTATATTGCCAGATGTAAGTGCAACAACTGTAGAAGTTGTTTTAGCTTCAATGGTTAAAGATGGCACAATAATTAAAATTGGAAATGGAAGAAATACAAAATATATAAAAAATAATGTTTGATAATAAATTTAGAACAAAGTGACTTCGTCACTTTTGTTCTAAAAGATATACAAAAACTTTATAAAAATTATTAATTTAGCAAGGTGTACAAAAATGATGCAGAAAATTCTGCATCATTTAATTAAAATATAAATTGTATTATTTTTAACCTTAATATATCTTTTGATAATGTGGGTTCTTCATTAAGATTAATTTTTCCCAATTTATTATAAGTCATAAAAAGACTTAAATCACTTATGAATTCATTTACAGCATCAACATATGTCATTCCGTTATACAATGATAAAATATCATTAATATTAAATTCTACTTCATAATATGCATTACCTATCTTGTTTACTTTAGTTAATACCTGTGTATGAGTTTGCAAAAGATCAGGCCATAGCCTTTCACTTAAGTACTGAAAAGTAGATACATTTATATCATAACTTCCTATATAACAATTTAGAGCTATTTTAGTTGAAGTATCATCCAACCAAAAAATATCCACCTTAACATTTGGCATATATTTTTCAAGGTTATATTTTAATAACTCATTATTGTTTTTAAACCGATTAAAATTTGTAAAATCTTTCCATTCTGATATAAAACTTTCAACATCAAAGTTTATATTATACTTTATACCTAAGTTATATAGTAGAGATTCAATTTCCAATATTTTATTCAAGTTACTCATATTTGGATACATTAAACCTATTTGCATGGTACAAAAAATAAAATCATTCATATTAATCCTTCTTTCATTTTTTATTTAAAAAATAATGACTACTTTTTTTTAATTATATCATTTTAAATCAATATGTCAAATAAAAAATAACATTTATATTTATATTGCATAAAATATTATATATAATGGAGTGATTAATATGAATAATTTTTGTTACACATTATCAGTAAGACAAAGAAAATGTCAAAATGGAATATCAAATATAACAGACAATGTATATACCAATATATCAAATAATAGTGTTGTTCAACTTGGATTTGGATATACTTTGACATTTATTTCAAGTAACTCAAGTACTGCTACAATACAATTATCAAATCCTGATGTTATTCCAAATATTTTATTTAATATTCCAAATGGAAGTTACAAAATATTTGATTTACCAGTAGATTCTGGTACAGTTAGAATATATGTAGGAGTAACTGCTATAGATTGTAGCAATACTATTGCATGCTGTAATATTATTTAAAGGAGACCAACTATGAATGATTTTAATGTTAGTTTAAAAATTGAAGATTGTACTTATTCATGTAATTGTAAAAACTGTAATTCAAGTACAGATACTATTACAAATGTTTCTCAAACAATTTCACTTCAAGGAAACTATATTTTAAATGTAATAGCAGTAAATAATAATTTTGCAACTATACTTATTCAAAATGGATTCCAAGTTATAATAAGAAATGTCAGAAATTTTCCAATGCAAATATGCATTCCTACAAAAGGTTGCACACATATTGTAACTCTTACAGCAACTATAAATTAGAGGAAAATGTCAGATATTACATCAAATAGTTCATGTTGTAATAGTGTAGGTTACAATTTAGTAATTTTTTCATCACTTCTTTCAATTTTAATTGCTAAAGATTTATCCATTGAAGATCAAAATTTACTCTCATCACTCCTCCAGAGTATTGGTGAAAATCTATCTATAATTGCTACAGTACAATCTAATTGCGAGTCAAAAAATAACTCTAAATAAATAGAGTTATTTTTTATATTTATATTATTTAAAAGCATTTGCTTCTCTTAAAGCTTCTTTTTCTTTCAAAGAGGCTCTTTTGTCATATAATTTTTTACCTTTGCATAAAGCAAGTTCAACTTTAACTAGCCTTCCTTTTAAATAGATCTTAGACGGAATTAAAGTGTATCCTCCCTTTTTTATATAATTTTGCAACTTTAATATTTCTAGTTTGTGTAATAATAATTTCCTATCTCGCAAAGGATTAACATTATTTATATTCCCCTTTTCATAAGGACTAATATGTATTCCTTTTACAATAACCTCATTATTATTAATAATTGCAAAACTATCTTTTAAATTACAAAGGCTATCTCTTATGGATTTTACTTCAGTTCCTTTAAGTTCTATTCCTGCTTCAAATGTTTCTACTATGTCATATTTATAATTTATTTGTCTATTATTTATAACTAAACCTTTATTATCCTTCAAAATATCACTTCCATTCTATATATTACATTTCTAATTCCATAAATAGCTTCTTAAGTTTCAAAAGATCCAAATCTAAATTTTCGTTATATACTCTTATACCGCTATTAACAGCTTTATCAATTAATGCAGGACTATTAACATTTGGTGTTTTAAGAATACTTCTTAATTTTACTAAATTTATATCTTCAAAGGAAAAATTTATATTATTAAGTTTTTCCTTCAAAAACTTTTCTTTTAATTCGATATTTTCAATATTACATCCAACTTCATAGCAAAATTTTACACTAAATTTAACCGTTGAATATATACTCACTTTTTCTTTTATTTTATTTATAAAACAAGATAATTTTTCTAAATCATGATAAGTTTCATCTATACATCCAATATTTACTTTTAAATGTATCTTTTTTGCTCCATTTTTAATTGCAAGTTCAATGCTCTCCATTATATAATCTAGTTCTTTTCTTTTTATACTTTTAGAGAAAATTTCAAAATTTATATTTGATGAAATCATACCTGTATAAGTATAAATCTCTAAAGTATCCTGACTAAACAATAAATTTTGTATAGTTATTTTTAAAAATGGATAACTTTTTTTCAAATTTTTAATCAGCATTAACATATTTGTATAATCATTTGTAACATCAATAAAATTTAAATTGATAATTCCTGTATTTTTTATCAGTTTTATAATGTCTTGATATAACTTTAATATATTTGAATTATATTTTATATTAAGCCTTTGATTTATACTCGAAATATTTGAAACCGGAATCATAGGAAAAATTTTTTCATCTTGTATTTTACGTTGTAATTTATTTTCAATTTCTATTTTTTTGTTACTATCAATGCATGGAACAACAACATTTTCTATGCTATTTATACTATATAAATAATCACTTATGGATAATTTCTGACTTTTATATACACCATATCTAAATAATATATCATTATATATAACACTTTTATTTCCATATACAAAAATATCAAAAATATTATCTAAATTATAATGTTTAAATTCAAAATTATCTATCATTCCTATTATTATTGGTCTTTTACTATCTTTATTATTAATTTTCGAAAGTTTTAGCATACAAGCCACATTTATATATTCAATTTCATCGTGTAAAACAAATATAGCAAAATCGAAACAATTCATTTCTTTTTTTGTTTCAAGCGAAAAAAGATTTTGATTATTATTTATTAATAACTTTTCAATATCTAAATCTGGCATAAAAAATCTTTCTGCATATATACCCTTTTTGCTATTTAATAGGCTATATAAATACATCGTAGTATAATTATTCATTCCTATATCATACAGATTAGGGTAGCATAATGCCACCCTTATTTGTATTTCAGACTCATTTTTTATTACCTCTCCATACTCTCCTCCAGTATATCTTAAAGGTTCTTTTATTTTAGTCAAATCTTTTTTTGTTATGTTTAACATTTACAACCCCTTAGCTTAAATTAAATTTATTATATTCCATATTAACGCTTACATTAGAATTAACAAGTTTTAAAAGTCTATTAGAAAGTTCTTTTGTTAACATCTCTGTTTGCATTAATGATTTTGTATCATATTTTTCTAGCAATTTATCCATGTCATTTGGTAATGTTATATATATGTATTTAACATCCTTTGATGTAGTAGAATCTGCATACTCAGGAAGTTTTGAAAGTTTATACGTAGTATCTCTTAATATATAATTTAGATTATCAAGATAAAACTTATTCTCCTTAACTTCAAAGTCTTTATATAATCTTAAAACATCTTGAAGTAGAGAGTTCTTTTCATCAGATGATATTTCACGTATCTCGTTATTTTCTTCTGCATTATCTAAGCTATAATATTTTATTTTTTCATTTAAAGAGTTTAATAGATTTTGCTCATAATCAATTATATATTTAGAAGTTACTGTATAATTTGTAACATCAACATATCTATCTGGTGATACCTCTTCTCCATTTTCATTTTCCACGCTTACAATTGAAGATGTTGTACTTCCTAAGACATATTCATCTAATGCTTTCTTTTTTTCATTTAATATATTACTTGTATTGTTAAGTAATGTATTTATATCGTAATTTTGTACAACTTTTTCTTTTTCTAAGTTTACTTCCTTTAAAAAGTTTAAGCCTTCTAATTCTAAACTAACAGATTTTGTTTCCAAATCATCTAATTCTTCTTTACTTAAAAGGACATTATTAACAGCAATTTTGTAATTATAAACTCTATCATTTATATCATAATATTTAGTTACTATAGACTTAGAATTTTCATCATTATTTATTAAACTAATAGTAAGTATATCATCATCTTTTGAAATAAGATTTGATGATATATTATTTAATTTTTCTTTTAATGAATCAATTTTATCCAGCTTTTCCTTTGGAATGTATCCTTCAAAAATGTTATTTATTCTTTTATCCAATAATTCATCTGTATTTTCTACCTGGCTTATGTACTGAATAAGTTTTGTAATAGCTATCTTAGCATCAGACTCTGAAATGCTATCATCGAGTTTTACATCTTTTGTGGATACAACAATATTTCCTATTTTAATATCAGGAAGTTTTATACTCATGTTATTTACTACATCTTTTATCGAATATCCTTTTGCAACGTCAACAGTTGATACATCATTTTTTATTTTTAGTTTTTGATCAACCATAGAACTAAGTCCAAAAAAAGGCGTATCTATATTAAGTCTAATTGCTGGATATTTTTCATATTCTTCTGTGCTATCTAATTTATTAAGAGTATTATCAATATCCCTTAAATCAGTTTTTATTTCATTTACACATTCATTTATTACTTCAAGAAGTTCTTGATTATTTTTATTTTCACTTTGTACTGTATTATTTTCCTCACTTGCAAAACAAATTCCAAATGAAATTACAAAAGCAAATGTAAGAAAAATTATCTTCAAAGAAAAGGTTTTTCTATACATAATATATTCCCCTTTATTTTTTCTTTATTATATCATTTCTTTATATTACTGTAAAGAAATAAGGAGAAGTTTTTTTAAAATCTCCTCCTTATTTCATAAATTTATCACAATATATATTTTTTACATTTAAATATTTAGACATTTCTGACATTATATTATCTGCCTTTTTCTTAATATTAGTATTTGATTCTAAATATTCGGGCTTCTTTTGTAGCATCATAAGTTCTGCAAAAGTTTCAGCTCTATCTTCCTTTTCACTTGTTTTTGCATATTTAGTTACAAAATACCAATTATCTGTATTACTATCTTTTAGATATACATAATTATTATCTAATTTTAATACATCTGATTGATATTTAAATATACTAGGATTTAAATTTGTCCACTGCTTAAATACATATTTATTTTTATCAGCCATATAATATTCAAAAACATGAAACAATTCATGATGAACTGCCCTTTCAAATTTATCTGTATTACTTACATATAATTTTATTTCTTTTAAGTTGTTTTTTGATGCTAAGGCTAAATTGTTATTAGTAAAGCTATCTAATAAAATAACATCCATTTTATACTCTTTGTTTTTAAAAACATCAAACATACCTCTTGGATATTTTTCAAGTGTGTGAAATAAAACCTTTACATTATTATTTACTATATTTAAATCAGTTTCAACTGTTGCATCAACTTTATTTGCATAATTAATTGTATCTTCTCCATATAATACATTTATACCATATAACTCATTTAAAGAAGAAATGTATGAGTCTATTTCCATTTTTTTACTTGCAATATATTCTTTACTATCAGTATCAACTAGACTCAAACTTTCACTATTAATATCTGGAGCCTCCAGCTTTTTTATAAAAAGAATAGTAATTAATATTAATATCAAAAAAAGTATTACAACACTAATTAGCGAAGCCTTTTTCTTATGTACCTCTTCCTCCATCTTTTCCTCCAAAAAATTAATCTATATATTCTACATTAAAAGAATCTATAATATAGCTTTGAAGATTGCCTATTTTTTCTAAATTTTCTGTTAAAATATTAGTTAACAAATTTCTAGAATTATCACTTTTATCTATTAACAAAATCTCTATATCATATATTTTTTTGTATTTATTAAAGTTCTTTAATTTTTCTACATATTTATCTACATCATTAGAAAATTCATTAATAGCCTGATCATTTATCATTTTCACTTCTCGGCTTAATATGACTTTTAATTTTCCATTTTCAAGATACCCTATTTTATATTCTAAATTAAAATTTTCACTACCAATATAATTTTTTAATTCTTCATATATTTTTGTATTATTTTGGCTTGTTAATTTAAATTTATACTCATCAAAAACAGCGTATTTATTATTTTTTATAACGATAAAATTTGAATTTATATTTGATGTTACATTTCTCATTGTAAATGTATAGCTTTTAGTTTTGTAAAAAGTATATTTACATCCCATTTCTCTAAATTTTTCATCTTTATACTCTTCATTTAAATAATCATATAAACTACTTCTAGCTTTAAAGTACGATACATAATTTCCGTTTGTAAAAATATGAAGTAATATAGCAAAAATAAATATAACAAATGTCATAAGATATGTTGATAAAACACCCTTATTTTTTATTTTTTTCTTTTTAGTATAAAACTTTTTAGATCTTAAAAAATACTCACCACAAAGTTCTCCCATTGCTATATTTAATCCGTCGCATAAACTAAAAAATATATTTTCTTTTATACTTATATTATTTGTTACACGTATAATGCATATAGCTGTAACAATTCCAAAGATAGTTGTCATTACAGGTCTATCAAATATAATTCTACCAACAAATCCAAGTATAAATAAAATTGGTAACATTTTTATATATATAGGTCCTGAATTACAAGCAAAAATACCAACGATTATAGCTAAAATATATATAATAGCTTCAATATATTTAATAATATTTTTACTAAAAATCTTTTTCTTAGTCATATCTTACCACCCAAAACTTTACGTTAAAATAATTATATACTATTAAAAGAAAATATTCAATAAAAAAATTTTTTCTCCATTTCATAAATGTAATATATTGTTACTATTCAGACTAGAACCTAAAATTTTAGTAACAGTATGTAACTAATAGAAATAAAATAATAAATATAATGCTTAAAACAAAGAAAAAAGATTAAATGTGAATAACGTAATTCATATTTAATCTTTTTGCATATTAACGATTTTTTAATTTTAAATATTCCATATTTCCTTCTTTCTGCACAACAAAAATATAGTGCATAAATTTATTATTTTTAAAATTTACACACTATATAATACACCATCCCCATATTCTTTTATCTCTTAAATTCAAAGTATATACAAACTCCATTTTTGTATATACAAAACTTCTAGTACACCAGACAATGATCTGTGCTACTTGATATAAAGCCTAGGGCGAAACCCTAGATGGTCACTCGTGTAAGAGGCACTACTGTAGCCACGATACGAAACAGGACCGCCGCTACCGTCACCATCGTAGCTACAGCCACGACTAGTGAAACTAGAACTGCTAGCCTCGCTAGTCCATTCCCATACATTTCCTGCTAGATCATAAATATTTTTTACTTTCCAATTTTCACTAAATCCTGCTGTTCTTTTTGTTCCACTATTTTCATTAGCTGGTGATAATGAATTATTATAATTTCCATAATATCTACTTTCTGTTAAACTTGCTGATTCATTTATACTTTTAAAACTATCTTCTATCCAGTGACATGTTGTGTCCCATGCTTTTCCTGTTATTAATCCTGTTTGTACATATTCATTTTTTATCATACTTTCTGCATTTGCTTTTGAATTTGTATAACTTATATTTGTCCAAACTGTTGCATCTTTTTTAATTACTGGAATTCCTGTTTTATCACTTGGAGATGTATCTCCCCCAGGTATTCCAGCTTCATATCTTCCTATATAAAATCCTCCATATTTTACTACATCTGCTGTTTCATCTGTTATACCATTTGGTAAAGTATCATCACCTGTTGGTTTAATATTGTTAAAAGAAGGAAAACTTGTATCTTTTGCATATGAACTCTCGGTTGCAGGTACCCATACAAATTCATTACCTTTTTCATCTTCTATTACAAGTCCGGTGTCTTTTGTTCCTTCCTTATATGTAAATTCTTTTGGAATCGGAACTCCATCTACTTCTTCTGCTATTTTGTCTTTCCATTCATTTCTAACACTTGCACTTTTCTTTGTTGCTCCATCTGTTACTTCCGTAAACCATTTATATTCTGTATTATTTTCAGTTTCTCCATTCCATACTAATTTTCCATTTATTACTAATACTTTATCTTTATACTTCTTTGTACTAGGTAACTCTGTTACCATACTATCTCCTGATAAATTTACACTTGATTTTTCAAAACTTAATGGATCATCTGTATATTTTTTTGATATATACATTGATAATTCATCTTGTATATTTGCCATATCTTCCTTAAATGTTGCCTCTTTTGCACTTGATACTGGGTTATTTTTTGTTATTGTTAAAATAACTGCTGCTGCAAGTATTATTATTACTATTATTGTAACAATCAATACTATTAGTGATATACCTCTTTTATGAGTTAGTTTTGTAAAATTATTTTTTGTTTTTTCTTTTTCTACTTTTTTCATATATCTTTTTCCTCTCTTTCTTTTGTATAACATATTTGTATATATTATTAACACACCCAGTATACACTAAAAAAAAAAAATGCAATACTACATAACTAATTTTTATGAATAATTTGTTACTATTCAGACTATGACTAGTTAAAAGCACAAAATTATTTTTTATTTATATTATAATATACATAATAAACTTAAGTTTGTAGTTTTTTTTAACTTAAATAATTATTTCAAAACAACTTGTAACGCCACGTTGACGAACTTTTTATAATTTCGGAATTCTACCTAGTCTAAATAGTAACAATATATTTCATATTTTAGAAAAGAAAAAAGTGATACAGTTTTATATTTACTGTACCACTTTAAGCAATAAAAATTTTACACTAATTTTAATATTATCCTCTTATCTCCATATCTTTTATATAGAAATAAACATATTTTTTATTCCCTCAAAAAAATAATCAATAGGAGTTTTACATTTTATATCTTCTTCCAAAATTATCTCTTTTTTATAAATTTCTTCATCACCAATATATGCATATATAGTACCTATTTTTTGTCCAGCATTCATAGGAGGTGTAATACTCTGCATAACATCTTGTTTAATATATATTCGTTCATATTCCTCATCCGTTATAGGTATTTCTTTACTATCTGATATTTTTTTCTCATATGATTTTATATTTCCCTTTATAACCGGAATGTTAATATAAAAATTAAGATAATCTGATATATCCCTTGTTTTATATCTATTAAAACTTTCTTCAAGAAGTTTTCTTGCATCATTAAACCTTATTTTTGTCGTTTCTGCCCCAAGCACAACCGCAATATACCTTTTATTATCTTTTGTTGCAGAAGCTATCAAACAACGATTGGCACCATTGGTAAAACCAGTTTTCACTCCATCTGCAAATTCATAAGACCTAAGTAGAGCATTTGTATTATTTAAATTTTTAGAAAAAGATCCAAAATTTACAGTCTTACTTTTAGTAGCAACTGCTTCATTTATATATTTATTATTAAGTGCATACCTTGTAATTAACGCCATATCATAGGCTGTAGAATAATGATTTTCATTATCTAATCCATGAGGATTAGCAATACTAGTGTTTATTGCCCCTATATCATGTGCTTTTTTGGTTGCCATTACTCCATAATTTTCAATACTACCACCAATATGTTCCCCAACAGTATAAGCACAATCATTTCCTGATGGAAGAAGCATTCCATAAAGTAGACTTTCTGCACTTACCTTATCTCCTTTTTTTAGTCCTACAGTCGAGCCACCAATCCAAGCAGCATTTTTAGGCACTTCTATCATTTCATTCATCTTACAATTTTCAACTAGCATAATTGAAGTTAAAACTTTTGTAAGAGAAGCCATTGGTCTTTTTTGACTTGCATTTTTATCATAAAGAATTCTTCCTGTTTTGTAATCTATTACAACTGCTGCAGGACTATCTACGTTTATAAACAACTTGGTAGTTGTATCTGCATACAATTTACTACTAAATATACTAAATATACTAAAACATAAAAATAAAGCTACTATATATCTTATTTTTGACATTTTTGCACCTCATAACATTTTATGTTATAAAGTAAAATATATGAAACTTAGTTATATATTATCTAGACGGTACTTCAGATTCACTTTTTAACATTTTTTCATATTGCATATTTTCTCTTATTTTTTGATTATCAATCTGTATAATATCAATTCCAAGTTTTTTTGCTTCATTAACTTCAGCTTCTATAATTTTAGTTATTTCATCTTCTGAAAATTTTCCAGATTCTTTTATCTTTTCTAAATCGTATGAACAGACCAAATACGAAGGTTTTAAATTTATTCTACTTAGTAAAATTTCTTTTCTTTCAGAATTAGATTGAGATATTTCATGCATTGTCATTGATAGCTCCTTAAACTTATTTTTATATGGAATACTTTCCTTTCCTAAATTTGAATCAGCATTTTTATCACAACTAAGTAGTATATTATTATAATCTAAATCTGCTCCAAACCCAACGGCAAATTTTAAAGAATATATCATATCATCTTTTGTTGCAGTTGTACATGCAAGCTGCTTTGAACCATTTTTTAAAACATCTAATCTGTAGCCATATTTATTATTTATATCCTCATTTGTTATTTCAAATGTCTTTTCAGGAATAAGTTCATTTATACATTCTTTAATATTACTATCACTTATTTGTTTCTGATATTTTTTATACAATTCTGTATATACTGGAATTTCACGCCTATTATTTGATATAACGTTAACAGGCTTTTTTCCCTCCTTTACCAGTTCCCTATTTACTATAACATTCTTAAAGTTATTCTCTAAATATTCAGGAAAATTCTTTGCATAAAAATGAAGTAACATATTATCTGGTATATCATTATAATTTTCTATTTTTCTACTCCCTTTATAATTATACAATCCAGCCACAATGTCCTTCCTATTTATTATTTCAAAATCATTATATATATCTTTCATAAGTTTTGCATTAAACTCACTCTTTTTTACCTCTTTCATATTAGATGATATATATACTTCATTTTCGTCTGGTACTTTGCTTTCTATTAAATAGTCTGTCATTCCTAACATATTAGAAATTTTAGAATATTCTATTTTATTACCATCTTTTAATATATTTAATCTTTCTTTTAAAGTATTTAAATTATAATAATTCCAAACATCTTCTACTTTCCAATTACTACAATTTATGTTTTCTCTATCTTCTTCTGAAAAAGCATTTCTATTATCTTTTATAATATCAAATACACCATTTTCTAATTCTTTTTTTATTGTATCATTATTGTTTATTAAATCATCTACACTATAACATCTTAATAAGTCTAAAAATGTTTTTAATACAATTTTATTACTTCCATCTAAGTGATCGCCATCCTTAAGAAAATTTTTAAATTTTGCTTGGACATTTTGGTTATCAAAAGCTTTACTTATATTATCACTATCAGCTGTAACATATACTCTCATATATGGATTTCTTTTTATAACATTAATCACATCTACTATATATTTAGAATATATATCATAAAATTTCTCCTTATCTATATCTATATCTTCAACAAATTTAACTTCATCTAATTTAAAATTTTTACTATCGTATACTCCGTGATCACCAACATTATTTTCACATATATAATCTTCATTTATACCAATTTTAGACAATATTTCTCTTACTTTTTCATCATCAACACTCATAACTATCACCAAATTAATTATATTATAATTTTTAATATTGTCAATAGAACAAAATTTTTCAAAAAAAAATAAGGAGCGGTAAATTTTACCACTCCTTTAAACAAAAATTACGATGAAAATTTTTTTCTTTTAAACACATCTTCAAAATAGATAATGTATACATTAGGACAACCGTAAAGACTTACTCTTGCAATTTTTATTACATTTTCATCATATAAAAGCTCAAAATCTATTATATTTGAAAATAAAGCTTTCATTACATCTGAATGTCTTTTTAAATCATCCATTTTAGAGAACTCTGAGCATTGTTTTACCAAGTCAAACTGCTTTTTTGAAAGAATTTCGAACTCATTTGGGACAAATTCTCCATCTTCAACCCTATCGTACAAAATAGGAAGTTCATCCTTTATATAAATCAATCCATCCAAAACTTTTTTAAGCTTCACCTTATCATTATAATAAGGAATACCTTCAATATACTTAATTTTCTCATTCAATACGTCTACAAATTCTTTCTCTTTCATAACGTTCCCTCCTAGGAACTAAGAAGTTTACAACATTTAAGAAATATTTATACGGAAAAAAGATAGAACTATATTTTTTATTAATATAATTGTCTTAAATCTAAAAATAGAACCTAAGATGTTAATTAACTTCTTAAAAAATTTTATGATAATAATATTATATCATAAATCTATAAAGAAGTCAATTTTATGTAAATTATTCTGTATATAATTTCTATTTTTCATCAATTTTATCCATATCTTCAATCATATTTTCTATAAAAACGCCATAACCTTTAGTTGGATCATTTAAAAATACATGTGTAACTGCTCCGACAAGTTTTCCATTTTGAACAATTGGAGAACCACTCATTCCTTGAATTATTCCTCCTGTTTTTTCAAGTAATTTTTCATCAGTTATCTTAATTATCATATTCTTATTTCCACTTGATGTAAGTAGAACCTTTTCTATTTCAATATTATATTCTTTTACCTCATTATCATTTAAAGTACAAAAAATACTTGCTTTACCCTCTTTAATCTTTGACTTTGGTAAAATCTTTATGCTTTCTTTTAAAATATTGTTTGTATTATAGACTTTTCCATAAACACCTTTATCAGTATTACCAGCAATATCACCAATTGTATCATTTGTAAGGGTACCCTTAAGTTCACCAGGGGATTTAGGAAGCCCCCTTTTTACAGAATAAATTTCAGTTTTTGTTATACCACCTGTTGTAATTGGTAATATATAATTTTCTTTAGTTTCTGTAACAGCATGGCCAAGTGCTCCAAATTTTCCACTTTTTTTATCATAAAATGTTATAGTACCAACTCCCGCACTACTATCCTTTACCCACATTTCCAACTTATATGTTTCTGACACTTCATCATAATTTGGTTTAACAGTTACATTAAACTCTTTTCCCTGTCTATTTATTTTTAAATTTAAATCATTACCATTACTATCTCTTACAAATTGTATTAATTCATCATTTGACTCAATTTTAGTATTATTTACCTCAAGTATAATATCTCCTACTTCTATCCCTATATTTTCTCTATCTATCCCAACAACTAATACGCCTGTAGCCAACAGTTTAATTCCTACAGCCTCTCCTCCAATTACAATATCCATATCTTTTACTTTCTCTTCGACACTTTTTTGTAAATTATATACTGCTATAAGTTTATTATAATTAGATATGCAATAAAAAAATAGTAAAAACGAAACTATAAAAAAACAAAATATAATTTTTCTTTTGTTTTTTAATATACAACCTGTATCATTTATTTTATCATATATTTTCATTTTAAATATTAACTCCTATTATACCCCCAACTATTCCTGAAAGTGCACAAATTCCTAAATATATACCTAGAGCACTTGATATAAAGAATCCTGAAAAAGCAATAACATTTGTAAAGTATATAATCAAGAAATAAATAATCCCAAAAATAAGGCCATACAAAAAACCTTTTTCTTTTAATTTCTTTAATAATATCATTGAACCAATTAAAACAGAAATCATTACACTTCCAAGTACAAACGAATTTAAATGCCTATCATTTATATTAGTATACGCAAAAATAACGGATGAAATTATTAAAAAAATTGCAGCAACACAAAATGATATCAAAAGGCTAATACTATATCTTTTTATTTTTTCCATTTTATCCCTCTCCTTCTTTAATACATATATATTTTAATTATTATTTTTTATGAAAATAAAATATACGAAAAGTGATATAGTTTTTCTATTTACTATATCACTTCTGTAAAATTAATATAAAAAATTTACACCAAATTCACTAGACATGGAAATGTATTACCTGATATATAGTCTAACACGAAAAATTACAATAGAATAAGAATTGCTAACATTTGAAGCACTATGACCTAAAACAGGAAAATCATTTCCATCTGTATACTGCCTATACAAAAAATGCTTCGCTTTTTTTACATAGCCTTTACGGCTCGCAAATATGTGTCTTCTTCCTAACCTTATACCTGTTCTATATATTTACAACACAATTTCTTAATTACTTATCTCTTAATTTCATAGTATATACAAACTCCATTTTTGTATATACAAAACTTCTAGTACACCAGACAGTGGTCTGTGCTACTTGATATAAAGCCTAGGGCGAAATCCCATATATTCATCTGTGTAAGAGGCATAAAAGGTGCCACGACATGAAACAGGACTGTCAATATGACCGTAACCATAACAGCTACCGCCATGATAAACGAAAGAAGAACCGTAAGCCTCGCTCGTCAATTCCCATACATTTCCTGCTAAATCATATATATTTTTTACCATCCATTTATCACTATATCCTGCTACTTGTTTTGTTCCATATCCTGATACATTTGCCGGTGCTAATGAATTGCTATAATTTCCATAATATCTACTTTCTGTTAAACTTGCTGATGTATTTATACTACTTAAACTATCTTCTATCCAGTGACATGTCGTATCCCATGCTTTTCCTGTAAGTAATCCTGTCTGTACATATTCGTTATTTATCATACTTTCTGCACTTGATTTTGCATTTGTATAGTCTATATATGTCCAAACTGTTGCACCTTGTTTACTTACTGGAATGCCTGTTTTATTACTTGGTGATGTATCTCCTTCAGGTATTCCTGCCTCATATCTTCCTATATAGAAGCCTCCATATTTTTTTACATCTGCTGTTTCATCTGTTATACCATTTGGTAAAGTATCATCATCTGTTGATTCTGTTATAAAGTTGTTAATAGAAGGAAAACTTATATCCTTTACATAGGTACTCTCTGTTGCAGGTACCCATACAAATTCATTACCTTTTTCATCTTCTATTACAAGTCCGGTATCTTTTGTTCCTTCCTTATATGTAAAACCTTTTGGAATTGGTACTCCTTCCACTTCTTCTTCTATTTTTTCTTTCCATTCAGATCTAACACTTTCGCTTTTCTTTGTTGCTCCATCTGTTACCTCTGAAAACCATTTATACTCTGTATTATTTTCAGTTTCTCCATTCCATGCTAATTTTCCTTTTATTACTGATACTTTATCTTTATACTTCTTTGTACTTGGTAACTCTGTTACCATACTATCTCCAGATAGAGTAACACTTGATTTTTCAAAACTTAATGGATTATCAGTATATTTTTTTGATAGATACATTGATAATTCATCTTGTATATTTGCCATATCTTCCTTAAATGTTGCCTCTTTTGCACTTGATACTGGGTTATTTTTTGTTATTGTTAAAATAACTGCTGCTGCAAGTATTATTATTACTATTATTGTAACAATCAATACTATTAGTGATATACCTCTTTTATGAGTTAGTTTTGTAAAATTTTTATTTACATCTGTTTTTTCCTTTAATTTCATATCTTTTTCCTCTCTTTCTTTTGTATAACATATTTATATATTATAGCCATGTTCAGTATACACTAAAAAAAAAAAAAAATACAATACTACATAACTATTTTATTAAATATTTTATATGTTCCTATATAAATTTAAGAAAATTTAAGAAAATTTAAGAAAATTTAATGAAAATATTTACTTTTTATATAATATGTGATAAAGTTAAATAAAATAAATATTGAGGAGTTCTAATTATGCAAACTCTATTAACAAAAAAACAAATTCGTAATTATATTTTGATTTATATTGATGAAAATTTAGAAAGGATTGATATAGAAGCTATAAATAAACTTATTAGTAAAGTGAATTTTAATGTCTGTGCAAAAAGCAAATATGAAACATTAAATAAAGATTTTAATAGTATGATTGAAGCTTTAACAAAAGTAAAAAGAGATAATGTTACATTATGGGATGTAACAAATTTTTATCGCTATTATAATACAATAAAACAACAACTTTTTTGACATATTCATTCCATCCTTATTATCTAAAATGGGAGATACCGTATTTTATACGGTATCTCTCATTTTTAGTATATTTTAAATTAATTTTGTACACAATATTAAAAAGTTAAAATAATAGGAGTATTTATGAGTAAAAAAAATAATCAAGTTGTTTATAAAAATATTGAACTGAATTTAGAAACTATTAAAACAAGACTATTTAGTGATTTATCTTATGACCTTGTAATACGTGAATTTAAGTTTAGATATGAAAAAAAGGATATCAAAGCATTTCTTGTTTTTTTTGATGGTATGATAAACAAAGATTTTGTAAATGAAAATATTCTATTCAAAGCAAATTCAACTTATCAAAATACAAATAGTATAAAATGTGAAAATGCATCAGATTTTTTTAAGAATTTTATTATATCAAACTATTCTTTAGAAGAGTCATCAAACTTTGATCAAATAATAGAAAAAATCTGTAATTCACACTGTGCTATATTTATTGATAATTACGATAAATGTTTTCTATGCGACATGATAAAATATGAACATAGAACAATTAGCAATCCAACATTTGAAAGTAGTGTTAAGGGAACTCAAGAAGCTTTTAACGAAGTTTTAAATATAAATACAGCTCTAATTAGAAAATATGTAAATGACTCTAATCTTATAATTGAAAAAATTCCAATTGGAAAACGTTCAAAAAATTCATGTGTAGTAATGTATATAAACAATTTAACTAATATGAAAATTGTAAAAAAAATAAAAAATAGAATTTCAAATATTGATACAGATATTATACTTACAACAGATAATCTCTCTCAATTTATTGAAACCAATACTTTTAGTATTATTCCACAAATAATGCCAACAGAAAAACCAGATAGAGTAGCTAGCTTTTTAATGCAAGGCAGATGCGTTATACTTACAAATAATTCACCTATTGCAGGCGTTATTCCAACAACAATTATTGATTGGTTTCATTCTAGTGAAGATGGATATCTAAGAACACCATTTAATTTTATTTTAAAACTAATAAGAATTGCTGCAATTCTTATTTCACTTTTCTTACCTGCGTTGTATATAGCTACTGTAACATATCATATTGATATTTTGCCTACAAATATTGCTATGATGCTTGCTGCTTCAAGAGATGCTGTACCGCTTCCGTTCGTTGCCGAGGTAATTTTAATGGAGGTCGCATTTGAACTTTTAAGAGAAGCTGAAACAAGAGTACCAACAAAAGTAGGTCCAATTGTAAGTATAGTAGGAGGTCTTATTTTAGGCCAAATTGCAGTTGAGGCAAACATTATCTGTTCATTTACAATGATTATAGTTGGTTTTACTGGAATATGTATGTACGCCCTTCCAAATTATTATAGCTCTTACGGACTTAGGAACATGAGATATATTTTAATAATATTATCATTTGCAAATGGATACTTAGCTCTTAGTTTTGGTGTATTTATATTTTTACTAATTCTTGCAAATTCTTACTCAATTGGAACAAGATTACTTCCAAGTTTTTATATTGATAAAAATAGAAATGTTATACAACAAATATTTACAGAACCCGTTTGGAAAAGAGAAAATAGACCGTATTATACAAAAGCAAAAGATAAAACTTCGCAACCAAGTATATCAAGAAGGTGGTTATTTAATGAGAAAAAATAGTGATTTTAAAAATATAAGCTATGTAAATTTTGAAATGATTTCAATGATGATAACTTTGATGTCATGTGCTTTTATAAGTTACTCACCAATAAGAATCATAGAAAAATGTGGAAGTGCATCTGTAATCGGAATAATTTTTATATGTTTAGCTGTATATATATTCTACTCAATTATACTAAAAGCTGTATTTAAAAATGAATATGATATATTTAGTATAATAAAAAAGTCATACCCACCTATATTACAAAAAATTATTGGAATTATTATATACTTTTTTATAATTTTATATATTTACCTTATAATATCAAACTTGCTATATAACCTTAAAGGCTCAATTTATACTAATTCAACTATCTTTTCAATATCTATATTCTTTATTGTTGCACTATATTTACTTAGCAAAAAAGGATTTAATGCAACATTTAGAATAGTGGGCTATGTATCATTTACAATAGTACTCTATATTATTTTTCTATTTATAATGTCAATAAATAAAGTAGATATAAATAATTTCTTTCCAATTATGGGAAATGGCTTTAACGATATATTTGTAAATAACTTAATAAATACTGGTATATTTGTACCTTTATTTTTCTACCTTTTCTTTGGTGGTAAAGTTGCTCATAATAAAAAACGTAGTGTATACAAAAACTTTAATATCATAATGTTAGTATTTACATTAGTATACGCAATTTTAATATTTTGTTTTATAGGTACAATTCCTGTAGAAATTATATCATCAAGATATACCTTACTACTTGATTTATCTTCACTTATATCTCTAACACCACTTTCACTTAAATTAACACCAATTATGATATTTGTGTTTTCACTTTTGATATTTATATCAATTTCGTTTTGCCTACTTTGTGGGTTGTATAACATACAAAGATTAAATGTAGTTAAAGATTACTCAAAATATGTACTTCCGAGTGTTATTATATTATTAATTATGTTTTTAATGCCTATTCCATTATCAACTTATTACATAATTTTAACTATATTCTACATTTTATCTATAGCAATTACATTTGCTTTTCCAATTATAACATTAATTATATACTATATAAGGACAAAAGGGGGATGTAAAAAATTTAATAACAATAAATTAAAAGAAGATTTTGTAGAAGAGGTGGATCTAAATGAGTAATTCTAACTATGTAATTGATAAAAAAAGAAATCCATTTTTTACAATTATAAAAATAATTGTAATAGTTATAATTCTAATGTTAATGGTTGGATTAAATAATTCAGTTGATACTAACAATTTATGTTTTGCAAATATTATTGGTCTTGATAAGTCACAAACTATACCAAATAATTTAGAAGTAACTTTTCAATTAATAACTCCAAAATTAAAAGATGGAAATTCCGTATCTACTGAAAATACATTAGTTAAAGTTATTGATGAAAATTCTCTTGATTTAGCTGTATCCGACCTTCAAGATTATATTAATTCAAGCATAGATTTTTCAAATACCAATGCAATAATTATATCTGAAGATTTGGCAAAAGAAGGAGTACAAAGATATATATCAAATATATCAAGTAATCTAAAATATAATAATAATATGTATATATTAATATGTGAAGGAAAAGCTAAAGATTTTATAAAATGTTTAGATAAAAATGATAGCATAAACTCTGTATCATATTTTGATATTTTAAAAAACGCACAAAAAAGTTCTGCATCAATTAAATTCATAAATATAACAGAATTTTCTAACTTGCTTTTTACAAGTAATTCAGTACCTACGGCCCCAATATGTAAAGTAATTTCTGAAAATAGAGATAAAAATCAACAAAAAGAACAAGAATCCGATGAAAAAAATAAAGAAAATGAAAGTTCATCTAAAGATGATTCTAATAGTAGTAACTCTAATAAAAGTAATAGTTCAAATAAAGATGAATCAAAAATAGATATTGAAGTAGGTGGAATGGCAATATTTAAAGATGAAAAAATGATTGGAAAACTTTCAAGTGATGAAACTGCATACTATTTAATGTTAACTGATTATTTGGATTCATATGATACTAGTCTAGAACTAAACGAGCTTTCCGATAAATCTCAAAACAATCAATCCTCTTCCACAAATGTTGAAATAAGTCAAACTGAAAAAGCAAAAATAAAAGTTGATACTAAAAATGATAAACCAAGAATTGATATAACTATTCCACTAAATATTATAATTTTAGATACTCCTGCTGGAGAATATAACTATCTAGATAACAACTATATTTCAGAAATCAAAAAAGAAGTTACAGAAATTTTAGATAAAAGAATGAAAGATTATATAAACAAAACTCAAAATGAATTTGATGCTGATATAAATGAATTTTATAAATATTGTAGAAAAAATTTTTTTACAGTAAAAGAATATGAATCATACAATTTTGAGGAAAAGTACAAGGATGCTAAAGTAAATGTTAAACTTAATATAAGCTTTAATGATTCAGGATTAAATATTGAAAAGTAGACCAAAAAGGTCTACTTTTCTTAATATAATTAACCTATAGAAAATAAATAAATCATCCCATTATGTTTATTAGCATCATATTTTTTACAAGTTTGTTAATCTGAAATTTATAATATTAAGAAAATATATTTATTTTTTTCTTTTTATCTTCCAAATTCCATTTTTAGTTGAGCCCACTCTTTCAATAATTCCACTATCTTTCAATTTTTTAATATTATAAGAAATACCATCGCGAGTTAATCCTAAAGCCTCTGACATTTCTATTTGGGTTATACTTGGCTTAGTTTTTATTAAGTTTAAAATTTTTTCTTGTGTAGTTTCTTGTGCAATTTCTTGTGTAGTGCTTTTTGCTATTTCATATATAGTATTTTTTATCATTTTAAGCATAAACTCAATAAATTTGGTAGAATTCCCATCTTTATTACACTCGTCAATAATCTTATAATATTCATCTTGATTTTTCTTTATCATACTTTCTATAGGCAAATAAGTAAAAGCCTTTTCAAAATGTGATAGAATTACTGTTTGCCAAAGTCTTGCTGTTCTTCCATTACCATCGGAAAATGGATGTATAAACACGAATTCATAGTGAAATACTGAAGAAAGTATAAGTGGATTAACATTATCTTTATTTTCAATCATCCAATTAAATAAGTTATCCATTAGTTTAGGTACCAGCCTATGTGGTGGAGCCACAAATATCTTAATATCTCCGTCATAAACAGCTTCACCATGATTTCTAAATTTTCCAGCATCCTTTTCAATTAAAAAAGTTAATATACCATGTATCTTCTTTAAATCATCTACAGAATATGGATTTACTTCATCAATTTTTTCATAAGCCTCATAAGCATTTTTTACTTCTTGAATATCTTTTTTTTCACCAATTACCATTTTACCATTAATTACATCTTCAACTTGAAATAAAGATAATTGATTATTTTCTATTGCCAAAGAAGAATGTATCGATTTTATTCTTGTTTTTCTTCTTAATTCGGGATATCTATTTAAACCTTCAAAATAATTAAACTCACCAATTTTTTTCATTATGTCGGAAACATAATTTAACATTTTATCTGTTATCATATAAGGTGGATAATTTTCCATATTTAAAACCTACCTTTCATGTTTATTATTTTCATAAATACTATTAAAAATCTACTCATAAACTTTATCATATTATTTTGCTGTAGTATTTACAATTCATGTTACATCAAATAATTCACTGATAAAATAATAATCTAAATTATTACTTACAAATGAAAATATACTTAATAAATACACTTTTATTATATTTTATATTTAATTTTTTTTCAATACTCCACAACTTATTATTTCATAATTTTAAACTTTAGAAAGCTAAATATTAATTTTAATATAAATTGTTCTAAAATATAGTTAACATATTTCTTGCAATTTCGATAAAATAACGGTATAATATTTGTATGAGAACTATAATTGTAAAAAATATAAATAAAAAAACATACTTATCTAATTATATCTTTAAAACTTTCCCAAATTTAAGTAAAGGAAAGTTTTTTAAATCCTTAAGAAATAAAGATATAAAAATTAATGAAAAAAGAGTAAATAAAGATATAATTTTAAATGATAAAGATGAAATCAAGCTATATATATCAGATAATATCCTCTTTAATCTTCCTCAAAAGTTAGATTATATTTATGATGATCAAAACATTGCAATAATATTTAAACCCCAAGGTATTTTATCTAATGATGAAACAAAAAATTCGGATGAACCAACTTTAGAAAGCTTAGTAAAAAAAGAAAATCCAAACTATATTATATGTCACCGTCTAGATAGAAATACTGCAGGCCTTGTGATATTTGCAAAAAATGATATAGCATATGCAAGTATACTATCTGGCTTTAAAAATAACAGTATAATTAAGGAATATATAGCATACGTTTCAGGTAGTAACTTTAAAAATAAAGAAGAAACATTAAACCAGTATATATCTCTAAATAAAAAAGATGGAATATCTAAAATATATGAAAAGAATAATGAAAAAAATAGCTTAAAAAGTATCACAACATCCTATGAAGTTATATATACTAATACAAAAAGAGATTACTCTATACTAAAAGTTTTTATACATAATGGAAAGACTCATCAAATACGTGCCGTTTTATCAAATATTTTTCATCCTATTATAGGGGATTCAAAATATGGTAAAAACGAGATAAATAAAAAATTTAACAAATATAGACAGCTTCTTTTTGCTGTAAAATATAAATTTAATTTTGATAGTTCTTCCAAGCTTTCTTACTTAAATAACAAGGATATTATACTTGATAAAAGTTATTATTCAAATTATATAGGAGACAATTTATGAAAAAACTTCCAAAAGTAATTAACATATCGTATAAAGTTGATAGAATAAATGAGAAAAAAATATCATTAATAAATATGATATATATTTTTATTATCTGCTCATTTCTAGGCTGGGGATTTGAAGTGATTTTTTGTTACTTTAAATTTGGTTATATAATGAATAGAGGAATGTTATATGGACCATTTTGTTCTATTTACGGAATAGGTGGAATTATTTTATACCTTCTATTTTATAACGTAAAAACAACTAAAAATAATATTGTCTATACATTTATAACTGCAGCAATAATACTTGGAGCTTTTGAACTTTTAAGTGGATTAATATTAAAATATGTTTTCAATACGCAAATGTGGAACTACGATGGTGAATTTCTTGAAATTCTAAACTATACTACAATTCCAATACTAATCGGATGGGGAATTCTTGGAACTATTTATTTATATTTAATTCAACCAATTTTACTTAAGATAATTTCACTAATCCCCCTTTCTTTTGTAAAAAGACTTGCAATAATAATTGCATTTATATATGTTCTAGATTTTGGAATATCTACACTAAATATAAGTTTAAATCCTGAAGTGTTATATAAAATGGTTAATCCAAATATTTAAAGACGGCAATGCCGTCTTTTTCCTTGTAAATTATATATATTTTTAATTTAATACATATATAGAATAATTTAAAATAGTTGCAAATACAAGCCATAAAACATATGGTATTTGTAAATAGAAAGCTAATTTACTTGATTTATAAAAATAATACATCATGACCAAAACAAGTAATAATAGTAATAATAGCCAAATAAATGCAAATAAGAAATTTTCAAATCTAAAGAAAATCATAGTCCAAAGTGCATTTACTATTAATTGTATGGCGTAAAATATTAAACCTGTTTTTTTATACTCACTATCACTTTCATATACTAAATACGATGATATTCCCATAAGTATATAAAGTATTCCCCATGCTATTGGAAATAAAATTGCAGATGGAGTAAACACCGGCTTTTTAATGTTATCAAAAAGTGACATTGAACCACCAAGTAAACTTCCAAGAAAGCCTATAAAAACTGATAAAAGAATACTTATTACTATATACCATATTTTTTTCTTATCCATATATAATCTCACCTACTATTATTATATTCTGTCTTTTTTTTCTTATTCATTTATTTTAATTTCATACTTGAATAAAATGAATTTATTTACAAAAAATAAATAATATATATTTGGTGATTGTCTTATGGAAGAAAAGAAAATAAAAAAATGCAATTTTTATACATATTTTTGGGTGTTTTTTATAGGGTCTGTATTTGGATTTATATATGAAAGTATTTTAAGTTATTTTCAGTTTGGGCATATAATAAATAAACAAGAACTTTTATTTGGACCGTTTATGCCTGTATACGGAATAGGTGCAATAGTATTTTTATATATTTCAAACAAATTTAAAAGTATCTCCATGATATTTATACTTACCACTCTATTTGGTAGCCTAGTAGAATATCTTTACTCTTTTATGCAAGAATATTTATTTGGAATATTATCATGGGATTATTCATTTACTTCTTTAAATATAAATGGAAGAATAGCCCTTCTATATTCACTTGGCTGGGGCTTTCTGGGTATAATCTCATGTAAATTTTTTATGCCGTATATACAAAAATTTATACTTAATTACCCTAAAATTCAATTTAAAGTCACATCATATATACTAATTATTTTTATGATATTTAATATATCTATTACAAGTATAGCTCTTTATAGAAAAAAACAAAGATATTTTAATGTTCCTCCACAAAATATTTTATCCAAAATAGTTGACAAGTATTATCCTGATTCAAAAATAAATTCAATTTTTGAAAATCAAAAAATAGTATATGATAAAGTAAAATAGTGCTCATCTACTAAACATATATTACATTGACAATAACAATTTACCATGTTATAATTATGTTATTCGAATACACAACCTAAACTTTAATAAGAAAGGATAATCATTATGCAGATTGTAAATTTCACAAAAGATTACTTTGATTTGATTGAAAAAAATACGCTTCTTACATTGGAACAGGCACAGTGGTTTACACAAAATGAAGGTTTCATTCCACTTCCAAGAAAATGTAATGAAAAAAATACATATGTTATATTTTCTGAAAGACATCCACATTTTTTTCTCACATTTAAAGAGAAAAAAATTAAACAATATAGAATTTCAAAAGTTTCAGTTGAATCAAAACCAACTTGGGCATCTTTTGAGGAGTATATCATTGTAGTTGAACTTGAAAAGTCAAAATTTAACACACATTACTATTTTGATTCATTTTATGGTACAAAGATTATACATAAAACAAAGCTTCCGAAAGCATTTTCAAATTCAAAAATTAAAGTACATATATAAAGTACGCTTTAAATAACTTTAAAAGACTTGGATTATTTTCCAAGTCTTTTTTCTATTAATTTTTCAAGAATTTGAACAGCATTAGTAGCCGCTCCTTTTCTAATATTGTCAGCCACACACCACATATTTATTCCGCTCTTTACGCTATAATCCCTTCTTATTCTTCCAACAAAAACTTCATCTTTTCCATCTACAAATGTTTGAAGAGGATATATTTCCTTCTTAGGATCATCTAGTAATACTATCATTTCTTCTCTACATAAATTTTGTTTTAACTCTTGCATATCAAATTCTTCTTCAAATTCTACATTTATACTTTCTCCATGACAATTTAAAACAGGAACTCTTACGCACGTAGCAGTTATATTTAAGTCTTTTATACCAAGTATTTTTCGTGTTTCCTCAATCATCTTCATCTCTTCTTTAGTATAATCATTTTCTAAAAATACGTCTATTTGAGGAATACAATTATTACGAATTGAATACTTAAATTTATTTTTAGTATTATTTTTTAAATCTTCAATTCCACTTAATCCAGCACCAGATACAGCCTGATAAGTAGAATACACAATTCTTTTTATTTTATAATATTTATTTAATATATTAAGTGGTATAACAGCCTGAATTGTAGAACAATTTGGATTAGCAATTATCCCGTTATTTTCATATGCTCTTTCAATATTCACCTCAGGTACAACAAGTGGAACATCATCCTTCATCCTAAACGCACTACTATTATCAATTACAGTACATCCATTTTTTGCCGCAATAGGTGAAAATTTTTTACTTATTTGTCCCCCTGCTGAAAACAAAGCATAGTCAAATCTTTTATTATCAAAAGATTTATCTGTTAACTCCTCAATTTCATATTCTTTATTCATAAACTTTATCTTTTTACCCTTAGATTTACTTGAAGCTAAAAGAACATATTCATCTATATTTAAATTTCTTTCTTCCAAAACTTTAAGAAACGTTCTACCAACTACTCCTGTAGCACCAACTATTGCACATTTTATCATAAAAAAGTCACCTCTAGTAAACAATATACTAGAGATAACCTTCATTTATGAATATTTTAATGCAAAATACGTCAAATTATATACTAACTGTTATTATCTGTTGTATCTGGTTTTATATATTCAAAAGTCCTAATTCCTTTTTTATTCATACTCATATTCATATTAAGTACATCGTTAGAAGTTAATGTAAAGTATTCTCCTTCATAATCTCCAAAATCAAAGAAGATCTTTCTAGCTCTTGGGAAACCATACACATAACATACAACTTGTCCATCTTTTAGAAATACAAGTTGATTCATTCCTTTATTTGTAGCTTTTGTTATTTTATCCCATTTATATCCAACAACTTCATATATTTTTTCAATAGGTACATCTGGTTTAAAGGTATAAAGTGTATCCCACTCAAATGGTATATTCTCTCTAATATCTCCAACGTATACGCTTTCACCTTTTTTTATTTCATATTTGCATAAATTCCTATTTAATTTATCTGCATTTTTAGACCAAATATCCGCAAAAAACATTCTGTATATTACAAAAGTAATTGAACCAATTAACAAAATAATACCACAGATTAAAAATATAATATCATTTTTCTTCATTTTAACCACCTTTATATATTTACCTTTAATCCTTTTTTAATAAACTCATCATGTTTTTCTTGTAAGCTTCAACTCCTGGTTGATCAAAAGGATTTACTCCTAACATATATCCACTTATTGCACATGCTTTTTCAAAGAAAAATATAAGCTGACCAACATTATATTCTGATACATCTTCCATATTTATTACCATAACCGGTACACCACCATCTACATGAGCTTTTAATGTACCAAGATAAGCCTGTTTATTTATATTATCAATTTCTTTTCCAGATAGATAATTAAGATTATCATCATCTTCACTATATTCTGGGAATTTTATAAATGTTCTATCAATTTCCACATTTATCACAGTTTCAAATATATTCCTTGTTCCCTGTTGTATAAATTGTCCCATTGAATGAAGGTCAGTTGTAAAATTAACTCCAGCTGGAAAAATTCCTTTATTTTCTTTTCCCTCACTCTCACCAAATAGTTGTTTATACCATTCGATAAAATACCTAAATGATGGCTCATAGCTTGCAAGTAATTCGATCGTTTTTCCTTTTTGATATAGGACATTACGAATAATTGCATATTTGTAACAATCATTAGCCTTAATATTTCTTTGATTAAACACATGAGAAGCAAATAACGCTCCATCTAGTATATCATCTATGTCAATATTTGCAACTGCCATAGGAAGAAGTCCTACAGGAGTAAGCACTGAATATCTTCCTCCAACATTATCAGGGATTACAAACATTTCATATTCATTTTTAACTGCAATGTCATGTAATACACCTTTATTTGCATCAGTTGTAACATATATTCTTTGTGCTGCTCCTCTTATTCCATATTTTTCTTCTAAAAACATCCTAAGTATTCTAAATGACATTGCTGGTTCTAAAGTAGTACCAGATTTAGATATTACATTTATTGCAACATCTTTATCTTTTATATATTCAATTAAATCATATATATACTTTGCACTCATATTATTACCTGCAAAAATAATCTGTGGATGTTTTCTATCATTTAATGACTCCATATTTGAAAACTGGCTACTAAATAAATCGATTACAGCTTTTGCACCTAAATATGATCCACCAATTCCAACAACGATAAATACATCTGCTTGTTTTTTTATTCTATCTGCCGCATTTTTTATTCTATCTATTTCTTCGTCATTTCTATTTTCAGGTAATTTAAGCCATCCTAACATATTTCTGCCCATTCCACTTTTGTTTTCTAGCATATCATGAGCCTCATAAGCTTTTTGTTCTAGTAGCTCTTGTTCCTCTTTACTTACATAGGGAGCAATTCCTTTAATATCTAAAGATATTGATTTCATAACCTACCTCCTATACATATTTTTCCGTTAGTTTTTTTACAATTTCTTTTGCTTTTTCCATGTTTTCTTCAAATGATTTTTCATCTAATTCTAAAATATTTTTAGATAATACTAAGTCCATAGCTTCTGCTAATTTTTTCATATCATCTTCTTTTAATCCCTTAGTTGTGCATGCTGCAGTTCCAACTCTTATACCACTTGTTACAAAAGGACTTTCAGGATCATTTGGAACAGCATTTTTATTTACCGTTATATTTACACTATGAAGTAAATTTTCAGCTTCTTTCCCTGTCATTTTTTTATTTACAAGATTAATAAGCATTAAATGGTTATCTGTACCACCTGATACTAAATTATATCCTCTTTTTAATAGCTCATCTGCAAGAGTTTTACAATTTAATACAACTTGATGTATATATTCTTTGAATGAAGGATCTAAAGCTTCTTTAAAGCAAATTGCTTTTGCCGCAATAATATGTTCAAGTGGTCCTCCTTGAATTCCTGGAAATATAGTTTTATCTATTTGTTTTGCATATTTCTCTTTGCAAAGTATTAATCCACCACGTGGCCCTCTAAGAGTTTTATGTGTTGTAGATGTAACAAAATCTGCATATGGCACTGGTGACATATGTTCTCCAGTACAAACAAGTCCTGCAATATGTGCCATATCCACCATAAGATAAGCACCTACTTCATCGGCAATTTCTCTAAATTTAGCAAAATCTATTTTCCTAGGATAAGCACTTGCACCTGCAATTATCATTTTAGGCTTACATTCCCTTGCTTTATTTAATACATCTTCATAATCAATATACCCATCTTCTGTTATACCATATGAAATAATGTTATATAACTTACCAGAAAAATTTACAGGACTTCCATGAGTTAAATGCCCACCATTTGAAAGATCCATTCCCATTACTGTATCACCAGGTTTTAACATTGCCATATATATAGCCATATTAGCCTGACTTCCACTATGTGGTTGAACATTTGCATGTTCTGCTTTAAATAACTCTTTAGCTCTTTTTATTGCAAGAGTTTCAATTTTATCAACATTTTCGCAACCACCATAATATCTTTTTCCTGAATATCCTTCAGCATATTTATTCGTAAGTATTGAACCCATAGCTTCTAATACTGCTTTACTTACAAAATTTTCTGAAGCAATAAGTTCTATGTTATTTTCTTGCCTTTTTTTCTCATCATTTATATAATTAAAAATTTCTATATCTTCTTTTTCGATACTATCCAAAATATCACCCCATTTTCATTATCAATAATATCATAATTTATGTTATTTTTCAATAAAGATATATTTATTATTGAAAAAATACAAAAAATAATATATTATAGTATATGATTTATAAATTATATTATTATCTTTAAGGAGGAAGAGTATGAATAACAAAATATATACAAATTTAAATGATTGTATAAATGAAGTTTTAAGTCTTAGTAGTAATTATGCATGTAAAGGTGTAGAAAAAAACATAGGAGGTCCGTTTGGTGCAGGGATTATTCAGAAATTAGATAATGGATACAAAATAATTTGTATTGAAAGAAATACCGTTATTTCTTCAAAAGATGCAACAAGTCATGCTGAGGTAAATGCAATACGAAAAGCTAGTAAATTTCTTAACAGACGTAACTTAAATGACTGTATTTTAGTTTCAACAGCTAAGAGTTGCCCTATGTGTCTTTCAGCTAGCTGTTGGGCAAATATTCCAGTTATCTATTATAGCGTAGATTATAGCGAGGCTACTGCAAGTGGCTTTAGAGATGATGCAATTGCAGAATATATTAAAGGAAATAATACAGATTTAATAAACGAAGTACAAGTAAAAAATGATATATGCTGCAAACCTTTTAAAATTTGGAACGATAAAAAAGATAAAATGCAATATTAATATAGATTATAACTTTTTAAAATAAATTCCCAGTAACTAATAATAGTTTCTGGGAATTTTTAATATTTCCGTTACTTTATTTCATCAAGCAGCATACATCTTAAATATTCGGGCCTATTTAATTTTACCATTTTTTTGTTGTAAACTTTTACCTCATCTACAGCTATGCCCATACATTCTTCCAGCCAATATGCAACCAAATGTCTATGGCAAAATTCATTTTCTTTTTCATAGCATAAAAGTATTTTTCCATCTAAATCACTATATACCTTAATAGGATCCAAAACTTTTAGCACCCTGTTATAGTATTCATGAATGTAAAATCTAGTATTTTCCTTTTCTGGTATTTTACCTTTATTATCTTTCCATTTTCTAAAGAAATCGTACTTTGGTGCAAGAGAAGAATATGCATTGCCATAAAATCCTGCATTTTTTCCTCTGTCACCTGAAATTGATACACACATATCACCTTTACAATTTAAATAACAGCCAGTATAAAGCATAAAATTTCATCCTTCCTTAGCAAATATATTTAAAACTATTATACTAACTTTCTTGTATATTTTCAAGTATATTTTTTAAATTTTGATACTCACTATAGATAGCTTCATTTGCATATTTTTCCCATTCATCTTTTTGATCATTTAAAAGATAATTTCTCATTTTTGTTGCAGATATATTAAAACAATTTCTATCAACTAGGACCTCTGTTATATTTTTTACAGTATTTTTATCAAAACATTTAAAGATATCTTTATCCTTTCCGTAAATAATACACTCGGGCCTTTTACCTAAAACTTGTGTTGCATTATTTAAAACGTACTCTCCCCACTTTGGAGATAAATCATCTTTATTTTCTAAATCCTTTAGTGGTTTTATTATAACATTCCCCTTTTTTATATCTTCTTTGTAAATCATTTCAATTAATTTTTTTCTATATTCATAATCGTATGGATTCCTAGAAGATGTTTTTTCTCCAGCTGATCCAACAAATATAAGTAAAGTTTCACACAAACTTCTACCAATATTTATTATTTTTTCATGTCCATTATGTATATGTTGAAATCTTCCAACTATTATTCCTGTATTAAATACCTTCATTTTTTCCTCCAATTAAATTTTTAATTATTATACCACTTAAAGATTTTTAAGTAAATAACAAAATGCAATAAATTAACATATAATGAAATGGGAGGTAATAAAATGAATGATTTAAAAGTTGTAATCGATGCTGGTCACGGTGGTACAGACCCTGGTGCTGTTTCAAATGGGGTAAATGAAAAAGATTTAAACCTTATGATAGCAAAATATATGCTTGAAAGATTTTTAGAAGCAGGTGTACCTGCAACACTTATTCGTACTACTGATGAAACAATATCCCCAGCAGAAAGAGTAAAAAGAATTCTTGAAGCTTATGGCAATAACCCAAATGTAGTAGTAATTTCCAATCATATAAATTCCAGTGATACACCAAATGCGGAAGGTGCAGAAGTAATTTATGCACTAAGAAATACAGATAAACTTGCAACAAACATATTAAATTCACTTGATAAAGCAGGTCAAAAAGTAAGAACAGTATATCAAAGACGACTTCCAAGTAATCCAAACAAAGATTATTATTTTATACATAGAGATACTGGTTCAACACAACCTGTAATTGTAGAGTATGGATATATAAATAGTCCTGCAGATTTAAAAAGAATTCAAGATAATTACAAAAAATATGTAAATGCCGTTGTAAGTGGTGTACTTGAAACTTTTGGAATAAATCAAAATATAGTAACTCCAGAAAAAAAAGAAAATTCAAATACATATACTGTAAAAGCTGGCGATACTCTTTGGAATATAGCAAGAAAATATAACACTACTGTTGAAGAACTTATGAAATTAAATAATTTAAAAAATGATTTATTAAGTATAGGTACAGTTCTAACTATTCCTGAAATAAGTCAATCAACAAGTACAAATAGGTATACTGTAAAAGCTGGTGATACTCTTTGGAATATATCAAAAAGATACAATACCACTGTTGAAGAACTTATGATGTTAAATAATTTATCAAATGATTTAATTATGATAGGTCAAGAATTAATTCTTCCGAATACTAATGTACATATTGTAAAAGCTGGTGACACACTTTGGAATATTGCCAAAAGACATAATACGACAGTTGAAAATTTAATGAAAATAAACAATCTATCAAGCGATCTAATTAAAATCGGTCAAGTTATTAGGTTATAGCGGTAAATTTATATTAAATTTTTTAGATATAGAAAATCCTTGTAAATCAGTTACATAAACTGTTACAAGGATTTTCTAATTTTTTTATTGATGCATCATCAGGAAATCTAAGTATGGACGAAATTGTTTAAGAAACAACTGCTTTTTAATTATATTAATATTGCTGATTTTTGTACATTTTGACTTATTTCAATTGATACTTAAATGAGTAGGCAATACTTATTTAATGACTATATTATATTTAGTAATTCAATGATTTAAAATAAAAAATAGTACCCACCCCTATAGTATAAGGGCTAGTACTATCTATTCAAGTTAATTATGCTAATTATATTTTCAATACTTGACAACTAAAAGGCTGTTACATCTACTACTTTATACGACTTAATACTTTCTGAGTTCCCACATAAATCAATTGCTTTAAATTTCCAAGTTCCGTTAGCTTCTAAATTATTAATATTTGCTATAGCACTTCCAAGTTGTACACCATTGCTATCATATAAATTAAATTCTATTTGTACATAAGAGTATTTTCTGCTTTTATTATTTACTAATTCTCCTTCAATATAATAAGAAAAGCCATCAAAATATCCTTTATGTCCCGCCTTTAAAGTGAATTTTCCATTATTTAATTCAGTTTCACCGTTTCTTATTCTTTCTTCTTTAGCTCTCTGTTCCTCTTGTCTTTTCGCCTCTTCCTGTTGTGCTTTTTGTTGTTCCTGTTTTTTTACTTCTTCTTGCTGTACTCTTAACTCTTCTTCTTTCTTCTTTTTTTCTAACTCTTCCTGTTCCTTTTTTAATTTTTCTTCATTCTCTTCATTTTTCTGCTCACTTTGTTTATTTGTTTCATCTATTGCAACTTGTGACTTATCTTCATTTTTCTCTGGTGTATTCTGACTGCTGGGACTTATGGATATTCCAATAACAAAACAAAATATTATAACTATCACACGAATATATACCTTGTCTATTGGTTTTAAATATCTAGCAATTATCCTATACGTGGCTGGACAAGTAAATACTGCACTTATAAATAATAGTAATCCCTCTAAAAATGATTTATCCGAAGCCCACCCAATAAGAGTAAATAAAAATAATATAACTGATAATACATATAGAAGTATATTAACAATATTCATGATAATTATTTTGATTATATTTATTTTATTACCACAATTAGTACAGTAACTTGAATCTTTATCTATTTTATTTTTACACTTTTCACACTTCATATAACTACATCTCCTTTATTTTAAATTATAACATTTAATTGCATTTTTTGCAATACTTTTGTATATACAATTACATGGTATAAAACAATACATACTTATGGCATAATATTTATGGTGATTATATGTTTCAAATATCAAAATATAAGAATAGTAATGTAAAGCTATCAATTAGGCTTCCAGAAAATATAGATAATACATTAAGAAAAATATCAATTAAAGAAAAAATGAGTTATAATAATGTTCTTGTAAGTTGTGTTAAGTATGCTTTAGATAACATGGAATTATCTCCATACGAAAATGTAGAATTAAATGAAAGAAGTATAAAAAACAATCAAAAAAATAGATAATTTATAAAAATTGTGGTAATTTGGGGAAAATTTTGAATGAACAATGGTTATTTTTGACTATTTTTCAACCATTTTTAAACGAACGTTTAAATCCTCTGTAAGTTAATTATTTCAACACTTACAGAGGATTTTATTATTATAAATGGTGCACCATCAGGGACTCGAACCCTGGACAAATTGCTTAAGAGGCAACTGCTCTACCAACTGAGCTAATGGTACATCCACATCTAAAATTATACTATTTTTTATTAATGTTGTCAATAGTTTTTTTATAAATTTAACACAAAAGCAGCCTAGTTAAATACTAGACTGTTTCATTTATTTATCCTTTTTTAATTCTTCAAATCTCTTAATCTTCATTGTTGTAGTTTTAACAAATGGTTCATGTTTAATTTCTAATTTTTTTATTGATTTATACGGTGCCATAGTTTTATTTACTTTCTTTATGTCTTCCCATATCATACTGTATAATTCATCGTCAGTAGGTCTTTTAGAAGCATATTTTTCTTCTATATACTCTTCATTTAAAGTAACTTTACATGATACTACTAAATCTTTTCCTGTACCATTTTCACTTTTCCCATAAACCATTGATTCATCTACAAATGGTATTTTATTTACAAGTTGTTCTATCTCTTCTGGGAAAATATTTTTTCCATTTGGAGTAACTATAACATTCTTGTTTCTACCTGCAATAACTAAATTTCCTTTTAAATCAAAATAGCCTAAATCTCCTGTATAGAACCAACCTTTTTTTAGAGCTTTTTTAGTTTCAGATTCATTCTCGTAATATCCCATAAAGACATTATCACCACGTATAATAATTTCACCAACATTGCTATTTTCATCTTCATTTGCACTTAAATCAATCCTTATTTCATCACCATAAACTGCTTTTCCAACTGTACCTGGTTCTCTATCGTTAAGTCTATTTCCTGCAGCAAGTGGAGCAGTTTCAGTAAGGCCATATCCCTGTAAAAACTTAAATCCAAATCTCTCCATTTTTTTATGAACTTCTTTATCAAGAGGTGCTCCTCCACAGAAGAAATATTTTAAATTGCCACCTAAATTCTTTTGTACCTCTTTAAACACACTTCTTCTTAAGTCAATTCCTACTTTACTAAGTCCTGTAGTAATTCCACCCATAAAATTAACAAGCTTTGTTTTTCCTTGCTTTTCAATTGTCTTTTCAATTCTAGCTGCCATTTTCTCTACTAATTCTGGTACAACAACCATAAAATCAGGTTTAATTTCTTGTAAATTTTTAACTATATATTTTAATCCTTCACAAATTGCAATAGTACCACCAACACTTGTCATGAACAAATATGACAATGTAAATTCTAAAGTATGATGAAGTGGTAAAACTGAAAGACAAGTATATTTTCCAAACATTGGAACAATATCATAACATGAATATATATCAGCACAAATATTCTTGTGTGATAACATTACACCTTTTGATGCAGCAGTAGTTCCTGAAGTAAACAACAATATACTAAATGCTTCTCTATCAATTTTTGCATCAATATACTCTATTTCACCTGTATCAACTAACTCTTTTCCTTCTTCTATAAGCTGACTATATGAATAACTTTCGTCATCACTTTTTTCTTTTGACATTTCAATATATATCATATCTTTTGGAAGTTTATTTTTTATACTTTCAATAACTTCCTTTCTCCTACTAGAATATACAATACATTTTGATTTAGACCTCTTTAATAAATTAAGTACTTCGTTTCCAGGTAATTCCTTATCAAGTGGTACAATAACACCAACACCACAAACAACTGCAAGATATGTTTCATACCATCTCGAACTATTTTCTCCAATTACAGCTACTTTCTCACCACTTAAGTTAAATTTCTTTAACATTATCGTTCCTAAAGCATTAATATTTTCTTTAAGCTCTGAGTAGCTTTTATTTTTAAATTCTTTTGAGTTATCCTCTTTTTCTATAAATGCTGTTTTATTTGCATATTTATCAAATCTTATATTTAACAAATCCTTTAAAGAATACATTATTTTTTCCTGTTCCATAAAACTCCTCCTAAAAAGTATAACTAAATTATATATTTATTTTATTACAATGTCAAGATACAAAAAGATATATCAATTGACTTTTTATGTAAAATATGCTATAATATTAGTATGTAAAAAAATAAAAAATTTGCTAAATTTAGTAAATATTTAAATTGTTTAAACTATAGACAAGTTATATAACAAAAATATAACCCCCACCTTAAGTTTATTTAATCAATTTATTTTACTGATTTAGCTATAAGCTCAGGGGAGGGCTTTACAATGAAAGAAACTATAAAATCTATTATAGCATGTATTTTTTTTTCATGCTTTACATACATAATTTTGCAAATATGTGTGTTAACAGAATCAGGTCAGTTCGAGAAATTGCCTAAGTTCTGCATAGCGTTTGGTCTTTTTTCTATATTCCTTCCACTAATTGCTAACTACAATGATAAAAAAGATGCTAAGGCAAAAACAAAGGCTAAAGCTATGGCAAAAGCTAAAGCAAAGGCTAAAGCTATGGCAAAAGCTAAAGCAAAGGCTAAAGCTGAAGCTATAGCTAAAGAAGAATCCCGCAAAAGACGAGATGAAATAATAGACAGCTTATATCGTAGTTACGTATATGACCTTTGCGAAAAGGCAATGGAGCCCTACAGAAAACAGCCCCCTCATGATTAATGAGGGGAGCTTTTTTATACCTTATGCCAATCTTCTATATCGTCAGGACTTGTATCTTCAGACTGCTCAACCTTTAAAACTTGCTTTGGTTTTTGAATAGCCCTTTCAATTAAGGTATTTGCTTTGTTAACTATATCAGGAATTATATCTACCAATTTATCAACTGAAGTTGTTCCATTTACATTTAAAAGCTTTATCTGACCGTCTTTTACTGTTAAAAATGCAACTGGTGATATATTTACACCGGCTCCACTACCACCACCAAAAGGAAGTTTAGCATTTTCTGAAAATTTATTTAATTTGTTTGTATTAAATTCACTACCTCCTGCAGCAAAACCAAAACATACTTTAGATACAGGTATAATTACTGTACCATCTGGTGAAGTTACCATATCACCTACAATTGTATTAACATCTACCATGCTTTCAAGCGAAGTCATAGCTGTCATCATTAAATTTTCTATTGGATGTTTTTGATCTGACATTTTTCTTTTCCACCTTTCTTAACTTAAATATTATTTTTATTATTATATAAATAATATTTGCAAGTTGAAGGTGAATTATACTATCTATTTTTATATTATATACTTCTCCACTAATATATGTTTTGTATCTTGTATTTTCTAAGTTAAATCTATTTATATTATTAGCTATAAACATATTTATTGCAACATTAATTAAAGTGGATATATATGCATTTAAAATTGTATTTATTAAATTTATACCTAAATCTAATTTTAGTTTCTTTACATATATGCTATTAATAAAATTCTTTATATCTTTTGAATTTAGCAAAGCTTTATTTATTTTTTCTCCAGTTACTGCTTTATCTAGCGCATTAAAAACTGAATTTATAACCATTTCAAGAGGATCATTAGAAACATTTTTATATAATTTTTTATCATCATTTTTCTTTTTATTTTTATTTAAATCTTTTTTATATACTAAAATAAATCCTAATAATTTTATTTTCAAATAATGTTTTTCTTTTACAGTTTCACTTTTGTACTTTTTTAATTTATTAAAAGTAGGTACTATTTCATGCTTTATATCAATTTTTATTGGAAAAACAAAAAGCATTATAAATAATAATAAAATAATAATAGCTACAGTATATATAATCCACATTATTTACCACCCAGTATTATTATTTACAATATGGTAAATTTTATACAATTGACACGCGTTCAGTATTATGGTATAATATGACTACAAAAAAATATAAAAATTTAACTCTAAACTAGGAGGATTATAATGAACGAAAATATAATTTTTGCTTTAGACACTTTCACTTATATTGCAGTAAGTATTGCACTTGCATGGGTTACTTCTCAAGCATTTAAAACACTACTTAAAATTGCAATTACAAAGAATAAAAATCCACGGAATATAATAAAACAATTCTTTTCTGATGGTGATTTTCCATCATCTCATACAGCGGTTTCGGTTACTGGATGCATCGTTATTACACCAATAATGTACGAAGCTATTTATAACGCTACAAGCCAAACAGAAATTTTAGTTTGCATAGCTGCTGAAGTTGTCTTGCTATTATGGACTGCAATGACAATTAGAGATGCTTTAGGCATTAGGATGAGTGTGCAGAACAATGCTCAAGTTACACATAGTCTTCTTAAAGAAACTAAAAAACATTGTATTGTAACTGATTCTCTACAAGAATTTTGGAATGATCTTGGTGATAAGCTTAATATCAAAACCGGTCATATGCCACACGAAGTAATTGGCGGTTTAATTCTTGCATTAATATTTGGTATAGGAGCAAATTCTATCAGGACAGAAAATTGGGTAGTATTTATCATTGATATAATAATCTCTATTATATACTTTCTCCTTTCATATCTTTTCTTATCCAAAAAGATTGATTTACCAAAATTTATAGCTAAACTTTGGAAAGGGAGGAGTAATAAAAAATGATCTCCTTGATTGTTACTCTTATATTAGCTATCTTACTATTTAAGCTCTTGTTTAAAGTTACTTCATGTTTTATACAAGCGTTAGTAACTATAGTTGATATTATACTCTGGATAATTTTTATTTTTATTTTATTGTTTTTATTGTTTTAAGTAAGGCCATTCGCTTCCACGAATGGCCTTTTCTTAATCGTTATATTCCATTTGATATCCTATAATATCTAAATATTCTCCATCTTGAAGTCCAAGTTCTCTTGCCTTATCCATAACTCCCATTTTATTTAATACTCTTTGCATGTATTGTCTTGATTCCACATCAAATATATTAACTTTACTCATTAGTCTTTCAATAGGAGCACCAGTAACGTAGTATGTATCATTTTTCTTTTCTACATGCCACTCTTGATCTACTAATTCATCCTCTTCCTCTTTAATTACTTCAACAATATCTTCTTTTGGAATTTTCTTTAACTCTTCAGATACATAGTTTAGTAAATCATCTAATCCAATTTTAGTTGCAGCTGAAATTTTAAATAATTTTAACCCTTCTTTTTTACAAAGCATTTCTAAATCTTTAAGATAGCCTTCATCACTTAAACTATCCATTTTGTTGGCAACAACAATTTGTTTTTTTGAGGCAAGTTTTTGACTATATTTTTTAAGCTCATTATTTATTAATTTAAAATCTTCTACTGGGATTCTTCCTTCACTTCCTGTAATATCAATTACATGCAATAAAAGTCTAGTTCTTTCAATATGCTTTAAGAACTTAAATCCAAGACCTACGCCCTCACTTGCATCCTCTATAATTCCAGGAATATCAGCCATCACAAAGGTATCTCCACTTTTAGTTTTAACAACTCCTAAAGCTGGTTCAAGTGTAGTAAAATGGTAATTTGCAATTTTAGGTTTTGCAGATGATACAGTTGAAATTATTGTTGATTTACCAACATTTGGAAAACCAATAAGCCCAACATCAGCAAGCATTTTTAGTTCAAGTTCAAGATTTCTTTCTACCCCTTTATGGCCTGCCTCAGAAAAATTTGGAACTTGTCTTGTAGGAGTTGCAAAATTCATATTGCCTTTTCCACCTTTTCCACCTTTAGCTACTAAAAACACATCATCTTTTTTTGATAAATCAGCAATCACAATATCCTTATCTACATCTCTTACTATTGTACCAAGTGGTACACTTATGTACAAGTCCTGACCTGATTTTCCAGTTTTTCTTGCACCATCACCGTTTTTACCATCTTCTGCCCTAAATTCTTTTTTATATTTAAAATCAAGTAGCGTTGATGTATTTGGATCAACTTTTAAATATATATTTCCACCTTTTCCACCATCACCACCATCTGGACCACCAGCAGCAATATATTTTTCCCTTCTAAAACTTGTTGCACCATTACCACCATTTCCAGCTTTTACTTTTATTTTTACATAATCAATTACCATCTAAATTCTCCTTTTACTCAAAATAGTCTATTTTCATTGCTTTCTTTACCTTTTTCATTGTCTCACTAGCTTTATATCTAGCTTTTTTTATTCCGTTTTTTAAAACATCATCTATGATTTCAGGATGCTCCTCATAATATTTTCTTTTTTCCCTTATTGGTCTTAAATACTCACATATATTTTTAGCAAGTTCTTTTTTACAAGCAACGCAACCTCTTTTTCCCTTTTTACATTCTTCAAATATACACTCTTTATCTTTTTGACTAAACATCTTATGATAGTATCCTACCATACACACTTCAGGATTTGCCGGATCGTCTTTCCTTATTTTTGAAGTATCTGTTAAAGCTCCCATAACTTTTCTATTTATTTCCTCTTCGCTATCAGACAAATATATTGCATTACCTAAGCTTTTACCCATTTTGGCGTTTCCATCTAGTCCTTTTACTCTAGCCATCTTTCCAACTAAAGCTTCGGGTTCAACTAAAGTCTCACCATAAATAGCGTTAAATTTTCTAACAATTTCTCTTGTTTGCTCAATCATTGGAAGTTGATCCTCTCCAACAGGAATCAAATGTGCTCCAAACGCAGTAATATCAGCAGATTGACTTACTGGATATCCTAAGAATCCATAAGTTATACTCTCACCGTTATTTCCAAAAAGTTCCTTTTTTTGGGCTATTTCTGTTTTTACTGTTGGATTTCTCTCTAGTCTTGCAACAGTTACAAGATTTGAATAGAAAACTGTAAGTTCTGCAATTTCAGGAACCATTGATTGAATAAATACTGTTGTTTTTTGTGGATCAATTCCACAAGATAAATAATCAATGCAAAGTTGTTTTACAGAATTTCTAACCTTTTCTGGATTATTAAAGTTATCTGTTAAAGCTTGAACATCTGCAATCATTATATATTGTTCATAATCATCTTGAAGTTTTACTCTATTTTGTAATGAACCAAAATAGTGACCTATATGAAGTCTTCCAGTTGGTCTATCACCTGTTAAAATTATCTTTTTTTCTTCCATTACCATCACCTAATTTACTAAACATTATACATAATATTATACAATAAATGCTTAAAAAAAGCTAGTATCAATATAATTTTATTTAAATATTATGTCTATATTAATTACTTTTTTACTAAATTTACTAATTTTTCTCTTTTTTTTGACATAATTATTGACTTTATAACACAAAGCATTATATAATAAATATAGTAGGATAGTATATAAATATATGATTATACATTTATACTACTTTAAGTTTTTTCTTATTTTTTATTCAAATCCAAATACTTTTTAGTATTTAAATTTTTAATGGAGGAATTCTTATGAAAAATAAACCAGTGAAAAATAAACCAGCTAGCATTACATATGAAATATCTTGCCTTCACTCTGGCGTAACTGGTTCATCAATTATCTTAATGATACATTTTCCAAATGGAGATACTAGGCATATTCTTATCGATTGTGGAATGTATCAAGAGTTTGAATATAACAAATACAATTTTGATTTTCCAACTCAGTTTCATCCTGAAAATATTGATTATGTTTTTTTGACACATACTCATATAGATCATTGTGGAAGATTGCCGCTTTTGGTAAAGAAAGGGTATTATAACAATATCTATTGCACAAATGTTGCCAAAAGACTTCTTTGGCCAGCCCTTTTTGACTGTGCAAAGATATTGGATTATGAGTCTAGGAAGCTCAAAACATTTGTTGAACCTCTTTATGAATTAGAAGATGTAAAGAGAACTTTAAACAGATGTAAGGGATTAAATTACAATAATACCTTTAGTCTTGATGACAACTTGAATGTAACATTACTTGGTAATGCACATTTAATGGGTGCTGCTATGGTTCTTCTTCAGGTAAGTTATCCATGTTGTGAAACCATTAATTTACTTTTTACTGGTGACTATAATGTGAATAATTTATTCCAGGATATACCGGGCATTCCTAAATGGGTAAAAAATCTCAAGCTCATTGTTTTTCAGGAGTCAACATATGGCGATTCCACAACAGGATCAATTAATTACACATATGATGACACACTTCTTTCTCTTATTAATGAGAATAAAACAGTAGTTTCCCCTGTTATAGCTTGTGAAAGAGCTGAACAGGTTCTCTTAAAGTTAAAAAAATTACAGGATGAAAACCTTCTGTCAAAGTCGGTACCAATATATCTTGCAGGTTCTCTTGCAATTGAGTATTTTAAAATATTCATAGAAGAATCAAAGGTTGATTTCATACCTGAGAACCTCATATTAGTAAGTACATCAAATCATTTGAGTTTAGTTTCTGAAATGATTGGTACAAAAGATATATTAATTATTGATGAAATTCCGGGAGATGTTTTGCAATCAACTACTCCAAAAATCATATTAACCACATCCGGTATGGCAGATAAAGGAAAAGCACCGTATTATCTTTCTAGGCTCGTTCACCGGGAGGATGTTGCAATACTTTTTACTTGTTATTTGCCATCAAGTACATTAGGCTACACTTTAAAAAATGCCAAAAAGGGTCAGGACCATACTTTTAACATTTATGGAGTAAAAGTAAAGACTCAAATAAACTGTGATATATTTTGTTGCAATGAATTTTCCTCACATGCAAAAGCTGATCAGTTACTTGATTTTTTACGTATCTTTCCTAATCTTGTTGGTGTATTTGTAAATCACGGAGAAATTAAGACAAAAGAGATTTACTCTGAAATGATTGAAAAAGAATTAAATCCAATGTTTGTAGAAATACTCGATAGAAGTGTCTTCTACTCTATGTCTGAATTTGATATAATAAAAATAGCCTGTTCTAAGTACTCCACTATTGAAGAATTAAAACAAATTTCAAGAAAAGAGCGCAAGGATAGAAAAATCATTTCTAAAAAATCTAAACCTAAATACAAAAACCAAACTACTCAAAAGATTAGAATACCTCGCATTTCATTTAGTTAACCCAAATAAAAAAATCAATCACATTAATTTGTGATTGATTTTTATATTTACTTTGTTTCCTCTACAGGATAAACGCTAGCCTTAGTTTTTGTTCTACCTTTTCTTTCAAATTTTAATACACCATCAACTTTTGAATAAAGTGTATCATCTTTACCAAGCCCTACGTTTGTACCTGGATGTATTTTAGTTCCTCTTTGTCTATAGATAATATTTCCAGCTAAAACAAATTGTCCGTCTGCTCTTTTAGCACCAAGTCTTTTAGACTCACTGTCTCTTCCATTTTTAGATGAGCTCGCACCTTTTTTATGTGCCATTTAAAATCACTCCTTTACGCTTCAATTTTTATTTCTTGTTTATTATTTAGTTTCTTCTTTTTTAGTTGTTGTTTTCTTTGCAGCAGTTGTAGTCTTCTTAGTAGTTGTTTTCTTAACTTCTTTCTTTTCTACTTCCTTTTTTTCTGCTGTATCTTCTTTTTTAGCTTTATCAGCTGTTGTTGTAATTTTTTCTATTTGAATTTTTGTATATGGTTGTCTGTGTCCTCTCATTTTTCTTTCATTTTTCTTAGCTTTATATTTAAATACTAAGATTTTTTTAGACTTACCATGACCAATAACAGTAGCTTTAACTTTAGCTCCTTTTACAGTATCAGTTCCAACAGTAACTTTTTTACCATCAGATAAGAATAATACTTTATCGAAAGTGATTTCTTTTCCTTCTTCAACTTCGTCCATTCTATCAACGAATACAATATCACCTTCTTGTACCTTGTACTGTTTTCCTCTAATTTCAACAATTGCGTACATTTAACTTCCTCCTTCTAACTTACTTGTTCTCGCCAATTAAGGTAGCAATACGCTTTTAAACCTGTTCTGTGCGGAATACCTAAATATTTTAACATTATTTTTACTATTTGTCAAGGAATTCTTTGAATTTAAGATATGCTTTTTCAAAAACATTGTTTAATTCATCTAATTCATCTTTTGAAAATTTAGATAAAACAAAAGATATTACCTCCTGATTTTCTTTCTTTAATCCTCCAGTACCAATTCTAAGTCTTGGAATATCTTTAGTGGCTAACTTGTTTACAATATCTTTCATTCCATTATGAGTCCCTGCACTTCCACTATCTCTATATCTAACACTTTCAAACGGAATATCAAAATCATCATAAATAACTAGTATATCATTATTATCAACTTTATACCAATTTTTTAGTTTAATAACTGCATCACCGCTTAAATTCATATATGTTTGAGGTTTAGCTAAAATCACTTTTTCATTATCTATGTTTCCTTCAATAATTTTACTGTTCTTAAAAGTTTTAAATTCTCCACCTAAATAATTTTTATTTAAAAAATCTAAAAACATAAATCCTAAATTATGCTTTGTATTTTCATATTCTTTTCCTGGATTACCAAGTCCAACTATTATTTTCATATTTCACATTCTCCTACTTTAATATTTTAATATTTAATAAGTACAAAAAACTTCAAAAGACTTGAAATTTTTATACATTTATTGTATATTATATATGAATTAGTTTTATAAGTCAAATAGTTTTATAACCTTATGAAAGGGTGATATATTTTGGTAGAAAATCTATTTAAAAAATTACATATAAAAACAAATCCAAATAAGATAATGACAATATTGCTGTATGCGATTACAGTTATTCTTGTTTTTATGTCGATATCTAGAATGCTTGGATTTTTAGTTGGAGATGCGAGAATTGAAAATAAAATATCTCCATATCTTTATGCTATATTTTTAACAATTCCACCTCTGGCATTTTCATTTTTTGTAAATTCTGGAATTCCTAAAAATGATAGACAAAAAATTAAATTTTATATGGTAACATGTATTCTTTTTGGTGTTGTTTTGGGTGGTATGGCATGTACATGGATAAATCAAGGCTTTTGGTGGTTATTACAAAGGTTCCCAAATTATAACACTGTAAAAATGTATTTTCCTGAACTTTTTGCCCCAGCAATAAAAACAGCATGCTTTGCAGTACCTTTTGTTGCAATATTTAATATAATTGATTACTTTTTACTTATTTTAAGGGATGAAGACCTTCCAAAATCTATTGCTGGATTTTGTGGACTATCTCTTACAGGTGGAAGTAAAGATAATGGAATGTTTACTTGCGAAACAATCATATGTAATGAAAAAGATTCAGCTATCCCTATAGTTGTTCCTGAGAAAAAAAGATATGAGGGTACTCTTGTACAAGGTGCTACTGGTACAGGTAAAACAGCAACTGTTCTACTACCAATGAGTGCATTAGACCTAGAAAGAAAATATTTCTTTAGAGAATACTCTAAAAAGATAGGCTATTCAATGTTAAAAAAAGGTATAGCATATATGAATGGTCCATTTAATAACGAATACATCAATAGAAACTTTTCTCTTTCTTACCTAAGACCAAAACGTGGCATGGAAGATGAATTTATGGAAAATGTAAAACCTGTAGTTCAATTCAAAGATAATGCGACAGGAAATATTACATATAAAGATATTGGTATTACAATCGTTGAAAATGACGGTAAATTTATTTCAGATTTTATTGGAGTTGCAAAGAACTTTGACATAGATGTTTTATCTATTGATCCAATAAATCCTGATACATTAAGTATTAATCCTTTTGCTATTGAAGATCCTGCTAAAGTTGCTTCAATAGTTGCAGATGTTTTAAACTCAATGTATGAATCACAAGGTGGTGGCGGTGCCGGAGATCCATTCTTTACACAAGTTACAATAGATGCATTCCAAAACTTATCAATTCTACTTAAAGAAATGTATCCAAGAATGAATAATGGTGAAGTTGCTTCTCTTGAAGACATGCTTGAACTTTTATATAACTTCGATAAAGTTGAAGAAATGACTGAAGAAATGAAAAAGGTACCTGAGCTTGAACAAAAATACAAATTATTAATTGCATATTTTGAAAAGAATTTCTATAAGCCATCTCTTAATATAAACGGATATGAAATTCCTGGAACAAGAGGTAGTGGAAGAAAAGATACAGAAAAATTCTTGTATGGAGCTATTACTCAACTTAATAACTTAATTAGGAACCCAGGACTAAAAAAAGCTCTTTGTGGTAAAACAAATATGATTAACTTTGATAAAGCTTTAGAAGAAGGTAAGGTTATTACTGCATGTTCTAGAAAAGGTGATCTTGGTGTTTTACAAGCTAAAGCTTTTGGTATGTTCTTTATACTACAATTTCAGGATGCTGTTTTAAGAAGAAAAGGTACTGAAGATTCAAGAACACCACACTTCTTGTATATTGATGAATTTCCTGAATATATTAATAAAGATATGGAAGTTATGTTTACACTATTTAGAAAATATAGATGCGGTGTTTCAATTGCACTTCAAAACTTATCACAATTATCTAAAGGAGATAAATCAGGATATTATAGGCAAACAGTTCTTGCAAATACAAAAACTCAAATTGTATTTGGTGATACAGTTCCAGAAGACAGCGCATATTGGGAAAAAGCTTTTGGTCAAAATAAAATTCCTGACCAATCAAGTTCATTCAAAGTTGTTGATGGTGAACTTGTTAAATCAACAAGTCTTGAAGTAAAAAAGAAAATTCGTGCAGAAGCATATAAAATTCAAGATTTAGGATTTAAAAATGTTTTCTTCAAAACAAAGGATGAAAAAGGAAAAACAATATATGGTAAAGGAAAAACAGATTTCCTAAATAGCAAATATAAAGAAAAAGCTCATACATTAATGTTTAATTTTGAAAAATACATGATGACAAAACCAGATACTCCTACAATTACAATTAATGATAGTGATTCTTCAGCAAATGATGATACTTTATTTGGTGTAAATACATCAACAAGATTAAATGAAGAACTTGCTAAAAGAGCTAATGATTCAATTGTATCTTCTCCATCTAATTACTCACAAAACGAAGATAAAAAATCTGTTGAACTTGATAATTTAGATAATTTTGATATCATGTTTGAAAATATCGAGCCTACTCTTGAAGATTCATCAAAAGATGGTGGGGCAATTACAGAAACTTATGAAACTGCTGCAATAAAAGAAAACAAAAAATAATATAATTTAAAGGAGCTTTAGGCTCCTTTTTTATATGCAAAATTTCATTTCTATACAAATTTTAAATGCTAATTTATGATATATCTTTTATATCAATTTAACAATATAAAAATTTGCAACATATAATAAAAGGAGATTAATCTCACTAAAAAAGAGGAATGTTCATGAATTCTTGTTTTAATTCTTGTTGTAATTGTAATTGTTCCAAGGATCATTGCTATATTCGTCCTACTGGTTGTACAGGTGCAACCGGTCCTACTGGTGCAATTGGTCCTCAGAGCATACAAGGTATTCAAGGTGAAAAAGGTAAAACTGGACCTGCTTGATCAATAGCTATTCCAACTTGCAGGCTCAATTGAAAAAGTTGATGATTCACATGGTGGAATATTTTAACTTATGAAAAATACAAGTACTATCGTAATGGATTTATCCTTTCAATTTCTTGCAGGATTAACTACACAAATGCATTTTTCTCAGGCCATAATTTATACATTTGATACTGAAACAACCCTGCAGGTTCAAGCTGGAATTACAGGCCTGCAAGATAGTTCAAATGTTAGAGTTTCAGATGTAAACTTACTTATAAAAAAATATATCTAGGCTAGTTACTAAAACGCAGAAAATAAAGGCTTATCATCTCTAATAAATAGAGTGATAAGCTCATTTCTAATTACAACATTTTATACTTGATTTTGTATTAGTATTAGTATTTTTCTGCAACATATCTTCTAATGTATGCCATGCAAGTAAAGCACACTTTACACGAGCTGGCATATTTGAAATATTTTTAAATGCAATAGCATCTTCTAATTTTTCAAGTTCTTTCTCATCTTTAATTTCTTTTTTTATCATATGAATAAATGTTTCAATAATATTCATTGCTTCTTTGACACTTTTTCCTTTTAGAGTATCAATCATTATTGATGTAGAAGCTTGAGATATTGCACAACCATGCCCTTCAAATGTCATGTCTTTTATAACATCACCATCAAGCTTTAAATCTAATGTTATTTCATCACCACAATTTGGATTGTGTCCTACTTCAGAAAAATCTGCATTTTCCATCTTCTTTTTATTATATGAATTCATACTATGTTCCATAATAAGTTCATTATATAAATCATTTAAATCATCCATTTTTTCACCTTCTATTTTCTTATGTACTTGCTAAACATTTCATATGCTTTTTTTAATCCTAAAACAAGTTTATCAACATCTTGTTTTGTATTATAAATATAGAAAGAAGCTCTGCATGTAGAATCAATTTTAAGATACCTCATTAGTGGCTGTGCACAATGATTTCCAGATCTTATACAAACTCCAAATGTATCAAGAATACTCGCGACATCATGTGGATGTACACCCTTTATATTAAAGGATATAACAGATGAATGATTATTGCTATTTTTCGTCATATAAATATCTAAAAAGTCTAATTTTCTTAAACAATCTACAGCATATGAAACAACTTCGTCTTCAATACTATGTATATTATCATATCCTATTTTTTGTATATAGTCAATAGCTGCACCAAGCCCGATTACGCCCTCAACATTTTGAGTACCAGCCTCAAATTTATTTGGGAGAGACGCAAAAATAGTATCTTGTTCGTAAACATACTCTATCATATCTCCTCCCATTAAGAATGGTGTCATATTATTAAGTATTTCTTCTTTTCCATATAACACACCTATACCAAGTGGTGCAAGCATTTTATGACCAGAAAATACTAAAAAATCTGTATCAATATTTTGAACATCAATCTTCATATGTGCTATACTTTGAGAAGCATCAACTATAGTTACAGCTCCATTTTCATGGGCATATTTTACAATTTTATTTATATCATTAATTGTTCCTGTTACATTAGAAACATGCGTAATTCCAACTATTTTAGTTTTATTTGTAATTTTATTTTTTATTTCTTCATCGTCTATTTCGTAATTTTCATTTATGTACATATATTTTAGTTTTGCACCTGTAACCTTTGCTACTTTTTGCCAAGGAACTAAATTAGAGTGATGTTCCATTATAGATATTACAATTTCATCATCTTTTTTTAAATTTTCCATAGCATATGAATAAGCTATTAAATTTAAAGATTCTGTTGCATTCTTAGTAAATATAATCTCTTCTGTGTGCTTTGCATTTATAAACTGTTTTACTTTCTTTCTTGTATCTTCATATATTTGAGTTGCTTTTACACTAAGCATATATGACCCTCTATGCGGATTAGAGTTATATTTGTTATAAAAAGATGATATTGCATCTATTACCTGCTTTGGTTTATGGGTTGTTGCACCACTATCTAGATATGAAATGTCATTATCCTTAAGTAGTGGAAAGTCTTTTTTTATATCTTCTGCTGTCATTATTACACCTCCTTTAGTCAATTTTTTCATCAATTTTATCTATTATTTCTTTCTTTAATTTTGCATCCTCTATATTTTCAAGTATTTTATCAAATTTAGCTTTTACAACAAGTTTCATAGCATCTTTTAGATCAAATCCTCTAGTCATAATATAGAATAAAACCTTAGGATCTATTTTTCCTGCACTGCTTGAGTGATTTCCTTTTACATCTTCCTCACTACAAAGTAACATTGGAAGTGATATGGATTTAGCTTTATCTGAAAGAAGCATACATGACTCGTTTTCATTTCCAATAGATTTCTTTGAACCTTTTTTAAAATCAATAGTACCTTTAAAATGCTTTTTACTTTCATCTTTTAGAGCACCTTGAACTTCTATATTTACATTAGATTTTTCTCCTCTTAAATGAGAAATATAATTTAAATCAAAGAACTGGTCATCATTGCCAAGATATATAGCATTAATTAAATTTTCAGAACTTTTACCTACTAAATTTGAGTAGTAATTTGTAATACTATATTTTCCACCTAAATCAACTACTACATAATTTAGCTTGGCATTATCTTCAATAATACTGTCAATCGCTATTAAATTAGTGGATAATGTATTCATAAAGTTTACAAGAACAATATTTAAATTTGAATTTTCTTTTGCTATAACTTTTAATACTTGATTATGAAAATAACTATCTTTATTATCAGAATCATATTTTAATACAACAGTTGCATTTGTATTTTTATCTGAAATAATTTTCATGTTATCAACTAATACCTTATTAGCATTATCAAACTTAAAATTAATTCTAATATTTTCTTCAATATTTTCCTTTATTTCAATATTAATATTACTATTTGCATTTGAAAAAGTTTTATCTGTAAGTTCATCTGAAATGCCATATTCTATATCCTGTCTTTCGATACTATCTGTTACTTTTACTTTGCTTTCATCATATTTTATTTCTATATTTTGAAATTTTGGAGGGTTATTTGGAATATCAATATTATCTAGTGATATATTATTAATATTAAAGTTAACTGCTGTTCTTACAGGCGTTTCATTTAAAATCGTTTTTTTCATTATCCTATAGCTCCCTCCAATTCTAAATTAATTAAATTATTCATTTCAGCTGCGTATTCTATTGGTAATTCTTTTGACACACCATATGCAAATCCTCTTACTATCATTGCTTTTGCATCTTCTTCTGATATTCCTCTACTCATTAAATAAAAGATAGTTTTTTCACTAATCTTACCAATACTTGCTTCATGAGAAAATTCAACCTCATCATTTCGTATATCATTTACAGGAATTGTATCTGATACAGAAATATCGTCTAACATTAAAGATTCACAAGATACTACTGCTTTTGAATTTCTTGCATTTTCATTTATTCTGCTAAGTGACCTATATGTACACTTTCCTCCATCCTTTGAAATTGATTTAGCATTTACAACACTTGAAGTATTAGGTGCATTATGAATAACTTTAAAACCATTGTCTAGGTTTTGACCCTTTCCTGCAAATGAAATACCGGTATATTCTGTTTTTGCACCTTCTCCATTTAATATACTCATTGGATATAGCATTGAAATTTTTGATCCAAATGATCCTGTTACCCATTCCATTTTTGCATTCTTGCCAACAATTGCTTTTTTGGTATTTAAATTTAACATATTTTTAGACCAATTTTCAATTGTAGAATATCTAAGGTATGCGTTATCCTTTACATATAGCTCAACACATCCTGCATGTAAATTTACTTTATTATATTTTGGTGCACTACAGCCTTCAATAAAATGCAAACTAGCTCCTTCTTCAACTATTATTAAAGTGTGTTCAAATTGACCTGATTCTGGAGAATTAAGTCTAAAATATGATTGTAATGGAATATCTACTTTTACATTTTTAGGAACGTATACAAAAGATCCTCCTGACCATACAGCTCCATGCAAAGCAACAAATTTATGATCATGTATTGGAACGCATTTCATAAAATGCTCTTTTACAAGTTCAGGATACTGCTTTACTGCACTTTCCATATCTGTATATATAACTCCTTGTTTTATAAGTTCTTCTTTCATATTGTGGTATACAACCTCAGAGTCATACTGTGCCCCAACTCCTGCTAAAGATTCTTTTTCTGCCTCTGGAATTCCTAATTTATCAAATGTATCTTTTATATCTTCTGGAACATCATCCCACGAAGTATTTAATTTTGTTTTAGGTCTTACGTATGTTGCAATATCATCCATATTAAGTTCTGATATATCAGGTCCCCATGTTGGAAGTTCAAGTTTATTATATACATCAATTGCTTTTAATCTAAACTCTCTCATCCACTCTGGTTCATTTTTTTGCCTTGAGATTTCATCTACAATTTCCTTAGTTAAACCCTTTTTAATTTTAAAATCATAGTTATCTTCATTTTTTATATCATAAATATTTCTATTTATATCATCAAATTTACTCTTTCCCATTAATTTTTAACCTCAGCTCTATATTTTGCATATCCTTCTTCTTCAATTTCCTTAGCAAGTTCTGCTCCTCCAGTTTTTACTATTTTTCCATCTACTAAAATATGCACATAATCAACATCCAAGTTGTGTAATATTTTTGTATTATGAGTTATAATAAGGACAGCATTTTCTTTATTTCTAAACATGTCTATTCCTTTTGATACAGTTTTTATTGCATCAACATCAAGACCTGAATCAGTCTCATCAAGTATTGCAAGTTTTGGATTTAACACAAGCATTTGAAGTATTTCATTTTTCTTTTTTTCTCCACCTGAAAAGCCAACATTTAAATTTCTTTGCATATATTTTGGATTCATCTTTAATTCTTTCATATATTTTATTAGCTCAATTTTAAATGCTGTGGCCTTTATATTTTCACCTATTTTTTTGCTTTTTGCATACCTTAAAAAATTTGCAACTGATATTCCAGGTATTTCTTCTGGTAATTGAAAAGACATAAATACACCTTTTCTTGCAATTTCATCAGTTTTTTCATTTGTTATATCTGTATTATCAAATATAACCTTTCCACTTTTTTTAGTATAAGCTGGATTATTTAAGATAGCGTTTGCAGTAGTAGTTTTTCCTGAACCATTTGGTCCCATTATAACGTGAACTTCACCTTTGTTTATATTTAAATTAATTCCTTTTAATATTTCTTTATCTTCTGCATTTACATATAGCTCTTCTATTTTTAGTAAATTATTATCCATAACTATCCTCCTATTTTAAAACATATTTTACTTTTGGTTTTCTTTTTTTACATGATCTACATTCTTCTTTATTTAAATCATAACAACAATCAAGGTCCTTTAAATCTAAGACTTTATGCACATATTTAGCAAGAGAATTTAATGTATTATCTTCTACAACTAGTTTTATTTTATCTGCTTCACACTTAGCAATTTCCTTTTCTAGTCCTAAAACATCTTTTAAAAATAAATATACAATATCGTAAGCCTCTAGTATTTTTTTGGCTAAATTTTCGCCTTCTTTTGTAAGTTTAATTGGTCCATATGTTTCATATTCTATATATCCATTTTCTTTTAAACTTTTAAGTGCTTTATTTACACTAGGTTTTGTGCAAGACATTTTATTTGCAATATCCGTAACACGTATATTTCCATTTTGCTTTTTTAACACGTACATCGTTTTTAAATATTCCTCTGTTGCCTTTGATATCATAACATTTCTCCTTTTGTTAACCATAGTTAACATTATATTACATTATATATTGTTTGTCAAGTCTAACAAATTTATACAAATAATTACACTTTAAAAGAAAAAGTACTATTTGAATTAAAGTTCAAATAGCACTTTTTTAAATTCTGTTATTTTTAAAAATATTACATTATCTTAAATTTTACAAAATTATTTATCAGATTGTTTTGCTTTGGTTATCTTATACAACCATTTTTACACCATTTAATATATCACATTTTACATTTAACTTTTTTACCACTATCACTATAGAAAAATTTCAAAATTTCTAGAAGTATTATAAGTACTATATTTTTTGTGCCTATTCTTCTTTCTAAATACATTTTAAATACTTCTTTAAAACTTATTTAATAACTAATCTAAGTTTATTCATTTAATGTTTTTTTAAAAAACTATTTAATTTATTATAAAAATCATTATTATTAAAAATATAATTACAATGACCTGATTTTTCTAATATAAATAATTCAGAATTTTTAATATTATTTGAAATATATTCAGCTTCATCTCTTGGAACAATATCTTTAATTCCACCATTACAAACTAAAGTAGAAACATTGATTGTATTTAGTTCTTCTTTAGTTATAGAGCAAGACTCATTATTTAATTTCACAAATTTTTCATAATTCTTTTTTCCAGGATAACATGGCAGCTTTTCTATTATTTTGGCATAATTTGGCTTTTTAACCACATTGTTTCTTGCCACTCCACTACAAAGAATTAGTTTTGAAATACTTTCAGGATAATGTATTGCAACATTAAGTGCAACTGTTCCACCACCACTGCATCCTAGTAAATATGGTCTATCTATATTTAATTTATTTATAAACTCATATACATCTTTTGCTGATTCTTCATAAGTTAATGTACAATTTTTTTCACTTTTACCACAACATCTTCTATCAAAAATATATACTTTATATTTACCTTTTAATCTATTTGCAATAAATTTCATTAATCCTGTATTTACACTATTAGGATTTAACAAAATAATTGATTTTCCCTCTCCTAAAGCCTCATAATGAATTTTTATATTGTTTACTTCTATATCCAATCTAATTCCTCCTATAAGTTGTAATTTGTCGTTCTACTTGTTTTCAATTAAATCGGTATAATATATAATTTTCTTACCTAATTTTTTTGCATAACTACCTACATCTAAAATTTACAATTACCCAACTATTTTACTACAAAACAAGACAAAAATAAAGTAAAAAAAAGATATTTATACTAAATGTGACATAATTAATTTAACAGATTAATTTCAACAAAATTTTATATGCAAAAAAAGATGAAACCCTAAAACATGTATAAAAACATATTTTTAATTAGTTTCATCTAAAATTTAATATTTATTTTTTTCTAATACATTCTTCATTGTCACCTAAATAATTACCATTTGTATCAAAGTAATAAGTATATGTCTTTATTTCTGATGTTATTTCTTTATATTTATCCTTAACAAAATAACATCCTCCTACACTTCTTCCATCAATACTTGCACTAGGTGCTTTGTCTGCAAAGTTTAAGTACTCTTGTAAGTTATTTTTAAAGTCATTTATAGGCATCTTAGCTACATAATCATCTATTTTTAAATTGATACTAGCAATTCTACTTGAATCTGCTTCTGAGTTAAATACCATTATATAACCTTGATGAATATAACCATTTTTAGTATCGTTTGCTGCTTCATTTTTTATTTTTTCTATAACTTCATCAACTTTTTTATATCCATTGCTACTATATACCTTTTTTAATGCATCCGCATCTGCTAGAGTAGGTGTTTCTTTTGCAAAGTCTAAATATAAATTATTAGACTTTTTGCCAAATATATAATTATCACTAACCTTCAAAGTTGAAACAAACGGACTAGTAAATGTATATACATCTTTTAATGAAACATCATTTGCTTTATACAAACTACTTGATGATAAAAATCTTTTATATATTGCAATATATTCCATATATTTATACATATCAATTTTGGCTAAACCTGACACACTCATTCCTTCAATTTTTAAATTATATACTTTTACTTCAGATGGTGAAACTGTAAAGTCGAGTTTTCCATTTTTTTCATTGTATATATTAGATACATTATATAGTATATCTTCATAATTTGATGTATCTCTATTATTCATGTCAGAATTTTTTTCCCACTCCTCAGATGCAAATTCTCCTTTTATATTCCAAGCAATTCTTTCATATACTGCCTCAGTAAGTAGCATTTTTATTGGCGTTGACTTTATAAATACATCACCTAAATCAAATTTCTTACCATTGTTTAAGTTATAATTTAACGTCAAATAATTGTACTCCACATTTTTTGATGAGTATACACAAACAGCTATTGATAAAATATTAGAAAAATTACCCTCAAGAGTTGTTGTGACTTGTTTTTCACCACTAATACTATTTGCAAAAGATACGATGCTATCTTTTATATCTTTATTTATAGAATTTTGTATTTCTTCATTTTTCAACCCTGATATTTTTATATATGGAATTGCCTCAGAGCTATACCTATATTCTTCTTCTGGGTATTCATTTCCACCTACTATATATATTTTTTGACAATCTATATCATTTATATCATAGGTTTCATTTTTCTTACACACATATTTTTTATCGCTATTATCCACTCTTTTTGTATCTTTTTCAGTATTATCTGCATTATCAAGGCTTTCTTCTTTTTCTACATTGTTATTTATATTTAAGTTATTTTTTGTATTTTCTTCATACTTTTTTTCTAAACTTTTTATGTTAAAATAAATTGCAACTGCTGTCATTACTATACATAGAACAATTATAACAACAAAAATTATTACTCTTTTATTTTTTGCCCAATTAATACTCATATTTTTTCCCATAAAATCACCTTATTTTACTGGAACATAACCTGCATTTTTAGCTACCTGTTGTCCTCTTTTTGATAACATTAAATTTGCCAATTTTCTTGATGGACTATTTTCATCATCTGCTTTATTAATAACTATATAATAAGCTGTTGTATATGGATATGATCCATTTTGTATTGTTTTAGCATTTGGTTTTACTCCATCAATTCCTATTAATTTAATATTACTTGCAATTTCTTTATCTATTCCTTCATACATTGTTGTTGCATAATAATAATATGAATATCCTATTGAATTTTTTCCATTTTCATATGATGATACAAAATTTATTATTTGTGCCATTGTATCTACTAAATTTTCTTTTAATGGATCCATTAATTTTTTATCTTTCATTACTAATGACAACATACCTGTTTGGCTACCTGAATTTGTTGGTCTTTGAAATGGCTTTATTTCCATATCCTCTCCACCAACTTCTTTCCAGTTTGTTATTTCTCCGCTATATATTCCTTGTATTTGATCCTTTGTTAAAGAATCTACTTTATTATTAGAATTTACATAAAATACAAATCCTTCTTTTACTACTGGTATTACTTCAAGTTCCACACCCTTTTGCTTTGCAAGTTCTAATTCTTCCTTTGATGGTTCTGTAACTACTATTAAATCTACTTCATCATTTATTAGTCTTACATATCCTGGATGTGTATTTGTATAATCTAATTTACTTACATCTACATTCTCACCTACAAAGTTTTTTATAAATGCATTTGTTAATGGTTGCGTTGCAAGTGACGCATCTACTTTTGGATAGTTATCTAATGTATAAAGTGGTTCACTTGATATCTCTTCCTCATCATTTTTGCTTGTATCTTGAGTATTATCTTGTGAACTGTTATTATTCACATCACCATTTTGATTTAACTTTTTCTCATACAAACTACTTACTAAAAAGTAAGCTCCTACACATAATGCAACTACTAAAACTATGACTACTATTAGTGTAATCATTGAGCTGCCTTTTTTCATTTTGTTTTTCATAAACAATACCTCCTACTCCTATATCTTATCAAAAGAACAAACTTTATTCAACTACCTTTTAGATTTTTTTAATTTATTACAAAATAGTATTTTAATATTTTTATAATATTATTAACAAAAAAAGATGAATAACATGAAAAGCTTTATGCTTTTTACACAATTATTCATCATTTAAATTTTATTTACTTATATATATTATTTTTAACATTACACTATTATTTTGACATACCGTCACCTTCTGTATATTTTCTATATTCAAAATTTGTAACATTTGTTTCATATGCGACTCCATTTTTTTGTATAACTACTAACTTATCATTATAATTTGTATATGCCAAAGTAACTAATACAAAAATAATTATTAGTCAAACTATGCTCTAAGGTATCTATTAATGCAAATTTTCATTTCTAAAAAAAATAAGATGAATAGAATAAAATTCACATTATTTTTATATAATACATTTGATATTTTTATTTACTTCTTACCACTTGCAACGTTACTTAAATACCACTTAGCAAACACACTAAAAGAAGAATATGAATCATCTTTTCTTTCATTTTCTCTTTGAATTCTTTCAGCAGGTGACATCTGTGCAAGTGTTTTATCATAATTTTTTAGAATAAAAACATACCATAAATCAGACCACTTCATTTTACTATCACTTCCTGCAATTTCACATGCAAGTGTGCCTTCTGTTTTTCCAAAGAACTGATTAAGAGTACTTCCATCAAAATATGATAAGCATTCTTTAAAATAACAGTTTCTATTTTTTTCTCCTCAATATTCTTTGGGAGTACATTTCTTATTCTGTCTGCATTAAATTTCATTTTGGAAATCTGGTTGGGTTTCTCCTCTGATAAAATATCTTCTATTTCATCAGTCGTAAGTGTTCCCTCTTGACTCATCTTTTTAGGTCTTATTGCTTGTGCGTGAGATGGTGTTGCTACATTACACTCAATGCAATCTAAAACTACATATTGCTCTTCATCTTTTAGAAAAGATAATTCAACAGTTGGACTCAATGCGATTTGCTTTCCATCAACTAAATCTAATAACTCTGGTATTAGTGCAGTAAGTCTTATAAACCTTTGAATTTGGCTCCTACAATCTCCAACTTTTTCTGCAAGTAATTGAACAGAATATTTACTTTCTAACTTCTCCCCAAGTTGGGCAGAAGTTAAATCTGTTCTTTTGCCTTGATGTGTTAGGTCTTCCAATTTCATTTTATATGCAAATGCTTTTTCACTCGGTAATATTTCTTCTCTTTGTAAGTTACTATCTACCATTATAATAACAGACTCATCATCTGTTAAATCTCTAACAATACAAGGTAGTGTTCCATTATTTGCTAATTGACTTGCATACTTTCTTCTGTGTCCAGATACCATTTCATATCTACCATCTGGCTTTTGTCTAACTAATGCGGAAACTAGTACTCCATTTTCTTTTATGCTATCACGCATATTTTAATGAACCTTTAACCACTTTTAAAATACTCGCTATATAGTTTTTTGAAAAGCCATACTCAACATATATTTTATTGATAAACTCCTGTAAAAGGCGTGTATCTAATTGCCATAATTTATAAAATCCTACTCTTGGTTTTACGTGATTTTTAATAATGTTTATATAAGATATTGTAGTAGAGTAATGCAAATTGAAACTTGCATAATTATCTATCCAATAATCTAAAAAATCTGCATACGACATATTTTCTCTTAACTGCGTCTTTTGACCATTGTAGAAAAAATCGTTATAGGCTTTTGCTCCTTCTTTAAAAGCCTCTGCTTTTGTTGGATACCCTGACTTTGTTATCCATTTTCTTGTTCCCTCAACTGTTGCAATTTCAAATCGGTATTCATATACCTTTCCACGTTTTCTTACGCTTACCATAGTTATCTCTCCTTCATTATAAAACTTAATGAAACGGAAAAATGCCAGCATTTCGAATGCTGACATTTTATATAACTATGTCCACATCCGTTCATCTGATATGATTATATCAATTTTTGCATTTTTATCCAATCTGCAATTTATTTATTTTCAATTTGCTTTGTTTCACCTAATAGTCTATCAAAATCTGACACATAATTCTTATCCTGTATAACTTTATATTTTTCATATTCATTTTCTGCTTTTTCGACTGCTTGTTTATGTGAGATTTTTCCTTTTCCTTCTAAAACTTCATAATTGAAAACTTTTAAGGCTTTTTCTACTTCATTTTTCCAATCTTCCATATACATTGTTATACTTCTTTCTGCATTATTTTCAGCGATATCCAAAAATAAATTTACTAAATTATTTAGATTTTTAATTTCAACAGGATATGAGGCTTGCACCAATTTTTAACAAGAGCCTTATTTTATAAGAAAAAAAGGTATGCAAAAAAATATTTATAACTTGAATAATTTGGATACAATTATTTCAAGTTATAAATATTATAACACCTCACTTGTTTAATGCGAGTCTTTTTCATGTCAAACTTATGTTAAAGTGTCCTAAATTTAAGATAATTTATGTAATTTTTGTTTTTATTCTGATTCTATAACTTTTTCAAGAAAAATTTTCTCATCAAAAGCACCACGTTTTTTATTTTTTTTGTCGGCAATATCTATAATATCATTTAAATTTTTGTTTTCTAAACTAGCTAGTGCTCGAATTACTTCTAGCATATCAGCTAATTCTTCTATGCGCTCATCACCACTTGCTTCTATTACCTCTTTATATTCTTCATATAATTTTTTTTCAAGTTCTTTTTTATAATCATTTTCATTTAATACTTTAATAACAGGATTTTCACCTTTTTCTTCTATTATGTTAGGTATTTTATCTCTAACTAATTTATTATACACTCTTTCCATTTTAATTTCATCCCTCCATAACTTTCATTTAATAATTTTTTTATTGGGTATTACGCCCCTAATACCACCACGTGGATTTTCAACATCCCCTTTATATCTAGGAATTAAATGCATATGTACATACATAATACTCTGTCCAGCATCTTTACCACAATTTAATCCAACATTATAAGCATCAGGATTATATTTTTCATCTATATATTTTTTTCATATGTGGACAATTCCTTATTTTATAAGGGTTTGTGAGGTTATTTACCACAACATTGTTTATATTTCTTACCACTTCCACATGTTGTAGAAACTCCCATATTTATAATACTTATAATATTTATAATATTATTGATATTTCAAGGCTTTATCGTTTTGGTAACCTATTATATTTATAGTACTTTTGTTATTATAAATATTTCTCTCTTGCAAACAAATCGCAAACAATGTTTGCATTCATTTACTACAGTCATTATACTATCTATATCATATATTTACCAATGTGCATTTTGTATTTTTGCACATTTATTATACTATAAATATTTGTTTTTATCAATGGATCTATCCAATTATTTATATTTAATAATTTCTTCTATAATTTCAGATTTTGTTATCTTATCAAAAACATCAGTTGCTAATCGTTTAGATTTTTCTGTACTTGAAATATAATAATTTTCTGTTGTTTCTACATTTCTATGTCCAAGTATATCCGCAACATCTCTTATTTCAATTCCATTTGTTAATATTTTTGTTGCATAGCTTCCTCTTAAATCATAGAATCTGCATTTTTTAATTCCTAATTCATTATGAATAATTTTAAATGGATATCTTGTTAAATCAGTTCCTACATACAAACCATTTTCTTTTGTAAAAACAAGATTAATTTTTTCTTTATACCTTTTTGTATTATCATTTATTACTCCGTTTCCTGGAATTAATATCATTACAGGATGTTCATTTTGTTCTATAGACCAATCTAACATTGATAAATATTCTTTTTTGTTTGTTGGTGCAAGTATTACTAAATTAGGTATATTTTTAAATGCTGATATTGCAAATATTCCTAAATGTGTAACATCATTTAATCCAGCAACTGATGCATAACCTAATAAAATTGTTCCTGAATTATTATTTATACATAAATCTTGAGAAACTTGGTCATAAGTTCTTTGAATAAATGTTGCATTTGTTCCAAATACAGGTTTTCCTCCATTTTTAGCAATTCCAGAAATTAATGCAACTGCATGTTCTTCTGCAATTCCTACATCTACAAATTGTTTTCCTGCTTTAATTCTTTTATCTTGAGTAAATCCAAAACTTGTTGGAACACCTGCAGCAACTGCAACAACAGTATTATCTTTTTGCATTTTATCTAATAATAAATCTGATGTTAAACTTAAGTAGTCTTCTCCATCTCCAAAATTTACAGTTGTTTTTCCTGTTTCTCTATCAAAAGGCATAGTCCAATGCCAGTTCTCTTTGTTTTCTTCTGCTAGTTTGTATCCTTTTCCCTTTTTAGTATTTATATGAACTACTATTGGATGATCTATATCTTTTACTTTTTTAAATACTCCTATTAATTTTTCGATGTTATTTCCATCATTTTCATAAATATAATCTAACCCCATAGCTGTAAATAAATTTGTTTTAGCTGTTCCATTACCTTCTCTTAATTCTTGTAGATTTTTGTATAATCCTCCATGGTTTTCTGCTATTGATTGTTGATTATCATTTACAACTATAATAAAATTAGAATTTAATTCTGAACCAGCAAAATCTAATCCTTCTAAGGATTCTCCACCACTTAAAGAACCATCTCCTATTACTGCTACTATATTTTCTTTATCATTTTTTAAATCTCTTGCTTTTGCCAAACCACATGCTAAAGAAATTGATGTTGATGTATGTCCAACTGTAAAGAAATCGTGTTCAGATTCCTCTGGATTTGAATAACCTGAAATATCTAAATAATGATTTTCATCAAAATATCCTTCTTTTCTTCCTGTAAGCATTTTATGTGGATATATTTGGTGTGATACATCAAATACAAATTTATCAACTGGTGAATTAAACACATAATGCATTGCAATTGTTGCCTCTACAAATCCAAAATTTGGTCCAAAATGTCCACCAATTTTTGTTAATCTGTTAAATAACCCCTCTCTTATTTCTTCTGCTAAAGTATTTAACTCATCAATTGTTAACTCTTTTAAATCCTTTGGTTCATTAATTTTATTTAAAACTTTTAACATATGTTCATTCATCCCATCTGTTTATTATATATCACTTAAAGTTAACTCCAAGTCAAGAACTTTTTCAAAAAAACAAAGTGAACTTATTCACTTTATTTTTTATAAATAAACAATAAATCCACTATTTTTCCCTATATACAATATTACCATTATCAGAAATTTTTATAACAATATTATGTTTTTCTGTAAGTAATATTTTTACATCTTTATTAGCTCTTTTTAAATCATCATAAATAGTACTATTATTTTTTAAATATTCGTCCTCGTTTGTTATTACTGCTATTTTAGGTTTATATATTTCTAATGCTTTATCACTATTACAATTAATTGTGCCATGATGAGGAACTTTATAAATATCTATTTTTTCTTTAATCGAAGAAGCTATTTGATAATTAACGTAGTTAGCTTTTGGATGAATTGCTTCTCTATCAAATATGTCACCACCTAAAAAAACGTTAATACCATTTACCTTCATAAATATAGCTAAGCTATTTTGATTTTCACTAAATAATATCTTATGATATGAATCTTTATAATTGTCATCTTCATATATTTTTTTAATAGAATTATCATTGTTATATAATTCTAATTCAGTATCTCCAAATTTTATTGTTTTTATATTTTCAGTTTGTATTAAATTGCTATTTTCTAGAATTATCTTTTTTATTTCTAAACATTTTTTCATTTCATTATTTCTATAATTATGATCTGCAATAGTCCCCCAAGCCGTAGTCTTATCTAATCCGCTATAATCCTTAAAGTAGACTTTTTCCACATCATATTTTTTAACTATTTGGGCTATTGAACCATAATGATCTCTATGAAAATGAGTTAATAAAATAAATGATATTTTTTTCACATTCAATTTATCTAAATAATCACTAATTTCATTAAAATTCCCATCATATCCTGTATCAACTAGTGCAACTTCATCATCACTTTTTAAAATTATGATGTCTCCCCATGTGATTTTTAAAAAATGTAATTCCATTATATCACCTCATTCAAACCATTCAAATTTATAATTTTCAAAGTAATTAGTTCTATCAAAAATATCTCCAAATTTATGAAAATTATATTTTATTTTTTCCATATCTTTTTTACTATATCCATCATTTATTTTAAGAAAAAATTCATATATAATAGTAAATGCTAATTCTTTATTAAATTGTTCTGGTATTTCACCATTAAAAAGTCCTTTGTAAATTCCACGATACATTGCTTGTTCATTTATCTTATTATCTCCATCCCAACCAAACCAACAATTACCTCTAAAGTCCAGAGATCTAAAACTACTTTTTCCATTAGATGTATCTATAAAATATGTTTTCCCATCTTTAACAATAACATTGTGTAAATTAATATCACCGTGAATAAATGTCGGTTCATTTTTATAAACATATTTTTTATATTCTAAAAAATCATCACATAATCTATCTAAATCAATATAGTATAATTTTTCACTTTCGTTTTTTTCATAAAAATCCTTTGAAATGTACAAAATATTAATTAACTTATTAAATTCTTTATCGTTTAAGTCTATTATTTCTTGTTTATTATATTTAATTTTTTTAAACTTTGAAAGATTTTCTCCTACTTGTAATCCTATATTTTCAATCTCTTCTACACTCAATTTTCTTGTTAAATCAATTAATTCTTTTCCATCAATATATTCATATACAACAAAAGTTTTATCTAAATCATTTAAATATTTTACTTGAATAATTTTTGCAGTAGGAATATCTAAATTTTCATAAATAACTTCAATTTCTTTAATTTGTTCTAGATTATTTCCATCATATATTTTTATAAAGTATTTTTTATTATCTTTTTCACAAATATATCTTAGAGCACTAGAATAACCACTAAAATCTTGTTTTACATCTTTACACTTTTTAAAAAAATCAATTTTAGATATTAAGTCATCACTCATATTACATCTCCTAATTCATCTAATAATTTTAAGAACTATATAATGTATATAGTATATCAATTATATTTTAATTTTTCAATAAATATATATTTTTTATCCCCCATGATTTTCCTACATTTCTAGAAGATATTTTTTTATTTATCATATACTAATAAATACAAAACAGATGGTAAATACCATCTGTCTTGCATTGCGGAATTTTTATTCTTTGTCGCTTTTGAGAAAAACTATTGACATTCATATAGTTAGTCTCCATAGGGTATCTTCCACTAATTTTATTAGTACAAAAATCCATATTTTTTTCATTTAAAGCAATTCCATATTCTAAAACCGAACTTATATCAGCATAATTGAATTTTTCTGCATTTTCTTCTTTTACAATCTTCATTTTGTTTCCTCCAATTCAACTTTTAAAAATTTATTAACGAATTCCCATCTATGCTTTATAAACTCTCCATTTTTAACTAATGTATTTATTTCTTCCCAAGTTGCCCATTTTGCATCAGATACCTCATCTTCTTGAAACTTCATTTTTGATATATCATAATCATGTTTTAAAATGTATGTATCTATCCATACATTCCCCGTTATAAATTTTGTCATAAATTTTAATTCATTAGGATTTATATCTATATCTAATTCTTCTTTTGCCTCTCTTACTATTGTTTCTTTAGACTTTTTCTCCCAAGATTACAGAACCTCCTGTCATTGCCCATACATTTGGTTCTAACCTTTTTTGTTCTGATCTCTTTTGAATTAATATCTTATTTTCATTATTTATAATCCAAACATCTGAACCTAAATGATATAATTCCTTATCAAATACTTTTTGGTCATACTTTTCCATTATCTCCCCTGTTGGATTACCATTATCATCTAAAACTTCCCATAACTCCATTATTTTTTATCCATTATCTTTTTATATTTTTTTATCATTTAAAATATCTTCAGCCTTTTTGACATAATAATTTTCATCTTTTATAGGTAAATATCCTTATTTTTCAAGAGTTACAGAGATTTTATTTTAAGCTATGAAAACATTTTGCAAACAAAACGCAAACAATTTGGTATGTTTTCATGTTTATGTCTACTCGCTTAATCTCTGTAAGTACTGCTATTACTGATTTCTTCCACAACATTGTTTGTATTTTTTCCCACTTCCACATGAACTTTGTACTCCCATATTATCTGTATTATTTGTATTTATAATATTACCTGTATTTCAGGCTTTTCCAGACTAGGTAACATCTATATTATTTGTATTATCCGTACTATTTATATTATAAATATTTCTCTACTGTGGACAAATTGTGGACACCGTCCACATCCGTTCACTGCCATCATTATACCATATTTCAAAGTTCAATGAATTGTGCGAATTGAAAAATCATACATTTGACAAGATATGGATTCCTCACTTATATTTGTCTATAATTATATACTAAATATTAGGATTAGTCAAACTATTGAGAATTAATCTTATATTCTATAATCTTATTTATTGTTTCAGATTTTGATATATTATCAAATAATTCTGTTGCATATTTTCTGGAACTTTCTGTGCTAGAAATATAAAAGTTTTCTGTTGTTTCTATATTCTTATGACCTAATAAATCAGCAACATCTCTTATCTCTATACCATTGTTTAATATTTTAGTTGCATAACTTCCTCTTAAATCATAGAATCTACATTTTTTTATTCCTAACTCATTATGGATTATTTTATATGGATACCTTGTTATGTCAGTTCCTATATATGCTCCATTTTCTTTTGTAAAAACCAAATTATATCTTTTGCTATCTTTATTACTTATTTCTTCTCTAACTATTCTATGTTCAACTATTTTTCCATATTTATTTTCAACTTCTTCAAGATTATAATAAATATATTTTCTTCCATACAATTTTTTCAAATAGTCTTGTTTATTCTTATAATTCTGTAATGCTATTTTTAAAGTTTGACTTATATGAACTTTTCTTGTTCCTGTTTGAGTCTTAGTAGTTCCTATAAACCATCTTCCTTTATCATCTTTAGGTTTATCATATACATTATGCTCTATGTTTATTATTCCCTTTTCAAGGTCAATGTCATCCCAAGTTAATGCACATACCTCACCAGTTCTCATACCGGTATAACAAGATGTTAAAAAGACACAAGTAAATGTGTCATTATCAGCAAATCTATTTAATATTAAATCTATTTCTTTTTGTGTATATAAATGTTTTACATCTTCTCTTTTTTTATCAAATCTTGGTAATCTTAAATCTCTTGCAGGGTTATATTTGATAAAGCCGTAAACATTACAAGCGTCACGAAAAGAACCCTTAACCACTTTTAATATATTTTTAAAATATGTTGGAGCAAAATCATTTTCTTCACATATTTCTGTTATATAAGAGTTAAGTTTTACACTTGTAATTGTAGACAATCTATATTTACCTAATTTTGGGGCTATATGATTTTTAATTATATTTTTATATGCTTGTATTGTGTTATATTTTAAATTTATTTTACAATAATTATTAAGCCAATAATCTAAATAATCAGTATATGAAATATTGCAATCTTTAAAAGGCATACCTGCATTTAAATATTCAGTGTATGCCTTATTTCCTTCTTCTTGTGCTTCTGCTTTTGTTTTAAAACCCGACTTTGTTATCCATTTTCTTTGTCCTTTAACAGGTGTTATTTCAAATTGATATTGATATACCTTCCCTCTTTTTTTAATTCCTACACTAGCCATTATGATTTATCTAATAAACTAACATCTAGTTTTTTAATACAATTTATATCGGAAAGGTCCTTTCCCTCATTCTCAATTAGAAACTTTAATAAAGTAGATTTTAATACTTTAACACTTCCAAGTTTTATTGCAGGTAAATAACCATTATTTATCAATTTATACACATAATTAGGACTAGAATGTAGCATTTTTGCAACTTCGTGTACTGAAAATATCATTGTGTCTTCCATATTACATCAACCTCCTATTCTTTCTACACTTTATTTTTATATTATTTAATTTTTGATTTTTAAATAAATAAGTATTTGTTATTACATCAATGACCATTTCTTTTGCTTCTTTTTTGTTTGTTGCTTTTAATTGAATCTCTTGTTTTTGTTTCCTTGAAATAATAGTCACTATATATTCTTTCATTTTTCTTTTCATTATACTCTCCTATTCCTAAACTAAATAAATACCCAATAATGTTAATGGATAGTGTTTTTATCAATGCATTATCTATTTTTTGTAACTGATTATCTTTTAATTTTCCAAGATATGAAATTAAACGACTTTTATCTATTGTTCTTAATTGTTCTAATAAAATCATTGAATCATATTTTAAAAAATCATTTCTAAATATTGTTATGTGAGTTGGTAAATCTGCTTTCTTTATCACTTCTGTTAGAGGTGCAATAATAACAGTAGGACTATATTTGTTTCCTAAATTGTTTTGTATAACCACCACTGGTCTTTCTCCTTTCTGTTCACTTCCAACAACAGGATTCAATGAAGCATAATAAATATCTCCTTTTTTTATATCTGATTTAATCATCTTTCTTTTCAACTTTATATATAATGCGTGGTGGTCTATCATTAAATAGATTTAAAATGTTTAACTTCTTATCTTTTAAATAATCTGTTAAAACACGATTAACATCTTCTTGTGCCTTTTGCATACTTGTTTGTGAATGATCCATAGTTGTTTCAAATATCAATTTAACTTTTACTTTATAATTTTTTCTTTTCATTAAAATTTCCTCCTTAATATGTAAAAAAGCCAAAGTACATATAAATACCTTGACTTTCATAATATTTATTTCTTTTATTTTTTTAGTTTTAACTGATATTTGTCTTAATACCCTCAGTACGGGATTTCATCAAACTATTGACTTGCTAAATCAATATCACAGGAATTTCACCTCCCCGAGGATCTCTCCGGGCTGCACCCATTGCGTGAGTCTGTGGCTATGCAGGAGTATCTTTAATACTGTTAGATGTAATCGCAAATTAGGTGCTACCTAATTTTATAACCAAGTATAGACCGACAAGCGTACTTGTTAAAGTGCTGAATCTAACAGGAATGTATCTGATGAATGTGTATCAAATTTTCAAAGAACACATCCTGCTCCACTTAAATAAAAGGAAACAGGTGGAAAAGGATTAACTCCCTTTCAACTGTTTCCTCACTAAAATGCAAAATAACAGACACTAAATTTTAATTTTTAAATATTTTTTTAAATTTTCTAATGCTCTTTCCAAAATAATATGTACTGATTGTTGTGTAGCATTTTCTTCTTCTGCTATTTGCTGCTCTGTTTTATCTTCAAAATAATATTTTTTAATTCTTCTTTTTTGAACCTCTGGCAATAATTCTATTGCTTTTTTTAGTTCGTCAAATGTAGATTTCTTTATAATCTCATCTTCCAAACTTGAAGGCTTTTCCTTTGCTCTTGATTCAAGGTTGTTTTCAAATATTTCTGAATGTTCAATATGTCTATCATATTCATTTAATTCTTTAATATCTTGCAGTTCAAACTTGTCAAAAACTCTATATACTTCCTCACTGACTTCTACTTTATTTAGATGTCCTTTAACATCTTTAAATGTAATTGTATAGATGTTTTTTTCTTCAATATAATTTAATGTATAAGGGTTATCCTTACATTTTCTTCTTTTAGGGCTTTCTGCCATCTTTCTTTCCTCCATTCAAGTTTTTTTGTTTAAACTTGAACTTTGGCGGGCTTCTGTACCTAAAAAGTTTTACACAAAAAGAAAAGACGCCAATAGTCAAACTCATATTTTGAGTCAAACTATTAGCGTCAATCAAAACTGCATTATTTAATTTTCTTGTTTTTTTACGTTTATGAGCGAAATGATAGTTTTTTGTCATAAAGTGTTAAAAATTAACAAAAAAATGATATGATTTCTCATATCACACTAATTATCTAGTTATTTCAGACATTATAAATGGTTCTACTGATTTAATTTCATAACCTCTCTTTCTTATTTCAGATTGTAGATATATTATTATTGCCATAGCATCAACACTATCATTATGTTCTGGCAATAGGTCTTTTATATAATCTGATACTATTTCAAGTAATCCTTTTTCATTGCTTTTATTATTATATAGGTTAATAAGTATGTCTGATAATCTCTGTGCAGCCAAAAGATGATTTTTTCTTTCATTCTTCATACAATATCTTGAATATTTTTCTATATGTATTTTTGAATATTCAGAACGATTCATTAAAGAATATTTTTCAGAACAGTCCTCATAATATTCATACGGTAACAAACAACGAACTCTTAATTCAATTTCAATAGCATAATATTTTAATTTATTATCTACCAATTCTCTAACAAGTTTACTCATAGACTTATTAACAATTGTCTTTTTTTCATATAATTCAAGCAAGACTTTTACTATTTTATTTGCTTCATCATCAAGCAACTTATCTACTTGATAAAATAATTCACTTTCCATAATCTACTCTCTTTCCTAAATATCTATTTTAGATATATCTTAATAAGTTTTAGTGGTGTTCAGTTACTATCTTCTTAACTTTATAATTTATATATGATTAAGTTTTATCTTAACAATACATAATATAAATAAGTAAGGAGGTATTATTTATGACATCAATGCAACTCGTTGGTTTAAATACTAAATATTACAGATACCAACATGGACTTACACAAGAAGAATACGCTAATAAAACTAAATTTAAAATGGCTTACATTAGTGTTATTGAAACTGGTGACGCTAATCTTACTTGCAAAAATATAGATTTCATTGCACAATCTTTTAATATAACACCAAAAGATTTATTTGATGAAGAAACTGCAAAACTAGCAAAGAAACTTCCACCTCGAATTGATATGTATCATAAATAATTAAAGAACCACACACTTTAATAATTCATAATTATTTAGCCAATACTCTCCTTTTGATGTATTTGTAAAAGCATAGTCTTGAAGTATTGGACTTTCAAATAACAATTCTTTATCGTATGGAGAACTATTTACAAAACAATAAAATAGTTCTTTTTTTTGTTCTTTTGTTTTTATCTTTGATAACTTGTATACCAATTTAATACAGTCTTTTTTTAGATCAAATATGTGCTTTGCTGCTAATCGCACTAAATTATCAAAACATATTTCACTTAATAACTCAGTATAATAGTCTGTCAACTCTGGGATTGCCATTACTCTTTTTTCTAATGAAGCCATATCACTACCAGATTTCATCACAGATACATCTTCAATTTTTATCAATTTTCTTTTAGATAAAGCATTATTATTTAAAATTTCCTCAAAAGTAAAACCATATTCTCCTAACAAAGTCATTACAATAGATGTTCTTGCGTATGATGGAGTTGCTAAATAGTCTATATCATATTGAATAAATTTTAATCCTTTTCCATTAAAGATTTCTAAATCTGTAAACAGAAAAAATGATTCTAAAAACTTTAAATAATTTTCTATTTCGTTTTCTTTATACTTTTCAAGATTTGCTTTATATTGCTCTGTATCTATTAAAATATTTGATAGCACTTGTATATCGTGTGCATATAAAAAATGATATTTACTAATATATTCTTCAATTTTTTCTTTAAACATTCTACTTCATTCTTTCATTTTAAAAGGCAGCACAAAAATAATTTCTATTGTACTGCCTTATATTAGTTATATCTTAATAAGTTATATATTAACTTGTTACAGATTATACCATTTTGTTTGCCAAAAGTCAACGGATATCCGTGATTATTTTTTACGGAAATCCGTTAAAATTATATAGAAGAAATGAGGTGGTAAGTTTGTTATTCAGAGAAGCAGTTAGTAAAAGAATATATGAATTATGTATGCAATATAATTATACACCTAACAAATTAGCAGAATTGTCATTGGTTGCTCCATCAACTTTGCAAGGCATTACATCTGCAAAAGTTACCAACCCTAGTTCTTACGTTATTTATCAAATATGTAAAACTCTCAAAATTACTATAAAGGATTTCTTTGATAGTGACCTATTTTTAGAAGAAAATTTAGATGATTAAACTACAAAAGACCATTCAAAAATTGAATGATCTTTTTTGTTCTTCCTATATTTTAAATCTACTTACTAAATTGTAATTTGTCTTTTACAATAATAGCATAAAAAAGAAAAGTAGTTATTGTTAATCAACTATTGCATTTTTCTAATTCTCATAAATACTTTTAAATCTTTCTCTGTCTACATTCTCTTGATTATTAATATAGTCCAAGTATTTTTCTTTATTTTCTTCTGTATATGGAGTATCAGAATATAAATCTTGTAATAATATTGTTCCGTTTGGCTGTCCAATACCCACAAATATATAATTTTCACCTATCTTTGGTAATTCCTCATCCGTTATATAATCACCTTTATGCAATATAAGAGTTCCATCTTTATCATATCCACCAGGATAAGTTACTTTAATTATATTTTGTAGATCACCCTTCAAATTTTCTGTTACCTCGATTTCATATATAGTTCTAGCTGAGCCATAATCTGAGAATGTCCTTTCAATTTCCTTATCTACCTTTCCTATAAACACATAATCAGCAAATCCAACTTGATAATATGGATTTGTTTCTTCATTCACAAGTACTGTATCATAATTTAATTTGCCATTTGGCTTATAATTTGAATTTCTATTGTTAAAGTACCAAATTACACCACAAATCATAGCAATTATAAAGATAACTAAAATAGATAAAATAATAATTTTTTTCTTTTTCATAACAATACCTCCTTTATTTTGTTCTTATTTTAATAAAAATAAGCTTTAATTCTACTAATAATCAACTACATAGTAACATATTTTAAAAAAGTTACAACTTTTGTTCAAAAAATGATTATCGGCAAATTACTATTTATTTAACAAATCACTAAATTGTAATTTGTAATTATTATTCTGATGGGCAATTATAATTTGTATTTTTAAATGTTGGAATTACCGTTATTACATCATCGCTAACACAATAATAAGTATCAATTAAAATACCTTTGTCTACATAACTATCACTATCATTAGCATCTTCAATTCTCCAACTTATTATTGGGCTATTTTTAAATACTATTGCTTGAATTGTGTCTAATATTACAATTGACAAAATAGTAATAACTATTGTTAATAATATTATTATAAACTTATTCTTTTTTACCTTTTTTATTTCTTTTGCAGAATAATCAAGTGTATCAATTAAAGTTTCCTCACTTTTTGAATCGATTTCTTCTTTAGTAAATCTCTCACCATTTAATATTTCCGTAACCGAGACTTCTAAAATGTGACTTAATGGTTTTAACAATGACAAATCCATTAAGCCCAATCCTCTTTCCCACTTGCTTACAGCATTTTTGGTTATCCCTAATTTTTCTGCTAACTGTTCTTGAGTTAATTTTTTTTGCTTTCTTAATTTAGCAATAAATTTTCCTATTTTTTCTTGATTCATTTTATCACCATCCAAGAACAATATATCAATTTTTTATCTAATATTAAACATACTATTAGTTCACTTTCAAATTACTATTTGTTTTTTTACTTATTGATATTATAACATATCTTTTCTATTTTTACAATATTCTAGCAAAATATTTATGTATCAAGGCTATCTCTTAATTTTAGAAATAACCTTTTTTATTTTAGTATATAGAATTAGTATTCCTATACTTAATTTTAAAATGGCAAATAGCATACTTACTCAGCCTTAAAATAATTAAATTGAGATGATTTACTCCACTCGTATGCACTCCACATATCTGTTTGATTAGACGCTGGATCAACCATAATAACATTATTACCATTTACTCCTGTGACTGCAACCCAATGTTGATTTCCCGGTGTTGCTCCTTTTACTTCTTCTGTTATAAAATAACCTGCATTTACATATTGAGTAATTAAGGCTAATTTTTCACTTCTGCTTTTTCCTCTTAAATTGACATTACCTACATATTTAAAGTTCGGAACAACTTTACTAATCGGTCCGTAATATAGGTTACCTCTTTCATCAAAACCTCCATTTTTATTTAATGCTTCTACAAATGTTCCCGGATTAAATAGTTCTATATTTGGTGTAGGTACTCCTGACTTTTCAATTAGTATTGCTATTGAAGTAACAAGACACCCAATATTTCCTATTGTACTATTTGTATTGCCTATTTTTATGTTAGACCAACTCTGTCCTGCTTGTCGCCAATTAACATATTCACCTGAATCAGTAGCACCATAAATAACTCCGTTCCATAAACTTGCATATTTGTCGTCTGTAAGTTCTGCTAATTGTTTGTTTTGAGCAAGTGAAAAGTGATAATCATTTTTCATTTGTTCTAGTGTTTTAGTATTTATCTTGATATGCAACACTTTCTTCTGTACTTGTTTAGGCATTTCATCTGCATTAGTTCCTTGTTCTGTAACCATTTCATCTTTTACTTCTGATGTCAAACTATTCATATCCCAGAATATTTGTTTAATAACATTTTTCTTATTATCATCTATTGTCATTACATCTTGTTGATTCACACCATTAGATTGTTTTATCGTATATACTGTTAGAACATCTTTCCAACTTGCCATACTTCCCTCTAAAACATAATCGTCATGTGGATTAGAGTCTTGAATAGATTGTAACTTATCAGAAAATTCCTGATTACATTCTGCTACAACTGTATTCATTGTAATAGAATTAGCACTCGTTTTTTGACTACTAAAAAATATACTAAAAATTGAACTGCACATTAAAGCAACTAGACATATAACTATGATAACTATCACGGCTACCCAACCTCCTGCAACAATAGCAGCAACCAAAGCCTTTGTTCCGGCTATGATTGCTTTTATTGCAGATATTGTTGTTTTAATTGCCACCTTAACTCCTTGTGCAGTTCTCTTGGCTGTTTCTTTTGCAATTTGCATTGCTCTTTTACTTGCCTTAATCGTTCCTTTGGCAGTCTTTTCTGTTTTCTTTGCTACTTCTTTACTTGTTTTAATGGCAGTTTTGGTATTTTTAACTGTTGATTTTACCTTTCTCTTATCTTTTATTTTCTTTTTTAATTGTTTGATTTTTGCCTTTGATTTCTGATAATTTTCTTTGGTTTTCATAAATGATTTTTGATCTTGTTTATTAAATTGATTAACACTCTCATCAAAGGCTCTATTAGTAGCAAACTTTATTTTATTACTTGCATATTCATTACTGTTAATATCATTACTAACAGTTTCTTCTGCTTTTTCTTTTGTTCTTACAATATTATCTTTAAATCTTTCAGTTTGAACTACTGCTTTGTTAATTGTTTTTACACCTTTTTTTGCTATATCTTTGACTTTAATATCTGCCAAGATAACCACCTCCTAACTGTTAATTGCCTTCGCCGGGTTTTGTAGTCATCAATTTATAAAGTTTAGTATTTGTTGGGAATTTGTTTATAAATGGAACTAATAAACTACCTACTTTTAATAGTCCTTGTCCCGCTCCTAAATTTGTGATATACCCCATTTGTAGTTCTGATATATTAAGTAACTTTGCTAGTTCTAATCTATCGGTACTAGCCTGATTTAACATTACTATAAACTCACTATTGGCTAACATTGTTCTAGCAGTATGACTTTGTAACAAGTCATCAACATTCTGTGTTATACCAGTACAATATGCACCGTACTTACGCACACGCTTCCATAAAGTGAATAGAAAGTTTGCAGAATACTCGTGTTGAAATAATAGATAAATTTCATCAATAAAAATAAAGGTATTTCTACCTTTGCTCCTATTTGTGGTTATTCTATTCAAAATGCTATCAAGAACTACTAACATACCAATAGGTAATAATTGCTTTCCTAAATCTAAAATGTCATAGCATAATAATCTGTTATTAGTATCAACATTTGTGTTTTTAGCAAAGGTATTTAAACTACCATTTGTAAATAGTTCAATCGCAAGGGCTATTTCTCTTGCTTCGGGTTCATTTTGTTTCAATAATTCTTCTCTAAAATCTTGTAATGTTGGTGGAACTCCTTGATAATTTCCTTGTTGATAATGTCTATAAACAGAAGCCGTACATCTATCAATAATAGACTTTTGTTTTGGACCTAGATTGTTACCACCAATAAGTTGTTCACATAGAGAAAGTATAAACTCTGATTTCAAAATCACTGGGTTAGCACCATCTCCATATTCACTATTTAAGTCCATAGCATTTATATGATTATTACTTGTTGCAGATATATGAATTACCTCTCCACCAAGTGCATTTATTAACTGAGAATACTCACGCTCTGGATCAATAATTATTACATCTGCATTAGGGTCACGAAGTATTACTGATACAATTTCGTTCTTTCCAGTAAATGATTTACCAGAGCCAGAAACTCCAAGAATAAATGAATTACCATTTAATAATTGTCGTCTATCTGCAATAATCATATTTTTACTTATAACATTTTGACCATAATAAATTCCGTTTTCGTGATTTATCTCTTGTACTCTAAAAGGTATAAATACTGCTAGACTTTCAGTAGTCAATGTTCTTAATGCGTCTATCTTTCTGACTCCAAATGGCATTACAGTATTTAGTCCATCCATTTGTTGATATTTAAGTATTGAAAACTGACATAAATGTTTTCTAGCAGTAGTTAATAAACTTTCAGTATCATTATCTAATTGTTCTTTACTATCTGCCGTATGCACCATTGTCAAAACACTTAAAAACATTCTTTGGTCACGAGTTGTTAAATCATCTAAAAACTCTTTTGATTCAATTCTTTGTTGCTCTAAATCATAAGGTATTACTGCACTAAAATTATTATTAGAGTTTTGTCTTCGTTGCCAATTTGTTATATTCGTTTCAACACCTAGTCTTCGATTCTCCACCTCTCTAACTGCCTCGTCCATAGGAACAGGTATGACATCAATACTCATCATCATATTTCTATTTAAGTCTGTAAGTTCTGCCACCATATTATCTTTAATATAACTTGCGTATTCTTTTAAGAAAATGACTCTACCATATTTCTTACCCATTTTAAAATAATCTTTTTCAAACTCAAAACTATCAGGACATATAAAATCTTTGAAACTATGTCCTTTTTTCATATTTTGTATCATATCAAAAGTAAAAGCATTTTCCTCTCCTTGTCTATAAAAATCGTGACATAGTCTTAATCTATCTTCTGCTTCTAATTCAATACATTTTGAACCTAGTTGTGAAAAGTGATTTATTAAATCAGCACTAATTCTTGTAAAATAGTTTCTTGCTTCTTCTACACTTTTTTTATTAACAGAAACTGTTATGAATTTTTCTTGTGTGATTCCGTTTGCTCCTGTTGCCTTATCTAAAAGCATTTTATTATATTCTTTTCTATACTCATCTAACTTGTCATTAGATAAAGGTAATAAAATATTTTTTTCAAAGTCTATTTTGTTTAATCTTCTATTTAATATAGTTATTTTAGTAGTTGCTCCTGTATCAAATGAATTTAATAACTCGCTATATTCTAAAAACATACCCTCTTTATCTGCCCTACTTGCAACTGCATAGTTTATATCAGTAAATCGGTAACATTTTGAATATTTATTTTTTCCTACTTGAAATATTCCATCTTGCCATATTCTAGTAACAGGTATAACATCTTGTATTCCTTTTGGAACTACAAATGCTTCTTTATCTTGTTTGAATAGTGTTCTTAATGTCTTCACTATTTTCACCCTCCTTTTCTAATTTATCTTTTAATAATTCGTAGTAAAAATTAACTGGTTTAAAAGTTAGATTCTTTGGTATTAAAAACTCTGATTTAATATAGGCGTATAAAAACTTTTCGGCTGTCATACCGTTATAAGTTACAAAACCTATTGCAGCAAAGGGTGCAGCGCCTAATATACATACCCAAGACAAGGTTTCTATTCCAAAGTGTCCTTTTAATAAAAAGTATAATAATACTGCTACTCCACAAGCCAATATAGAAAAAACGAACTGCCTTAATGACAGTCCGAAGAAAATGCTTTCTGTATAGTTTCTTATTTCTCTATTTATTTTTACTTCCATTTGTACCTACCTTTCTTTGTCCTTTTTATTTTTATCAAATGTGTTTGCAAGATTTCCACCAGACAATACTTTATTAAAATCTTGCTTTGCTTTTGAAATATTTTCGTTATAATAATAGCCATAAGCTCAGTCAATTTTTTTATCAGTGATTTTATAGTTAAATGCAATAATATATTCTTTACTATTGTCTTGCATTGTTTTTTCAATTAAAGCAACTGGTTGCTTATTTCTATAACCTAAATCTATAACATACATACCACCATCAAGCATTCTAGTAGTATCTCTATCAATTGTTTCTCCAATAAATAAACTGTGTTGTTCTCTTATGAAATCCTTGTTATCATTTACCCAACTTTCTAACATTTCATAAGAAGAATTTTTTTCATTTTTGTATTCTTCGCTCTTTAAAAATTCCCCTGCAATCATATCGCAGAAATCATAACTAACATCATTTTCTGGTGTTGATGATTTTGAAAGCATATCATTTAACAAGTCGTATCCTAATACAAATGTGAAATACGCCTTTTCACTTTCTATAACAGTTTTATCAATATAAAACTCATCAATATAATCCCTAACATTTTGTTTTAATCCAATAGTATTTAATGAAACTGTTTCTATTTCTTCTTTTTTGTCATAATCTTGTTCATTTTCAAATATATGGACAAGGTTTTCTTTTGGATTATCCAAATTTAAGTCATCAGCCTCTATAATATAACCTTTATATTTCATAGTATCATTTATTGCTAGTCCTTCAAAATATTGCATAACATCTGGTGTATCAAAACCTGTCTTTTTATCTAAATACTTTTTTGTAATTTTATTGTCTGCACAATATTGTAGATATGCTTGAACTCCGTCTTTGTAATCAATATCTTCTGGATATAACTCGTGAATAGAGTTCCAAATAGAATAGTGAACTTCATCAGTCATATAGCCTATTCTTTTACCTTCTTCCAAATAGTTATAGATATAATAGTCAAAGTTGTAGTCCCACTCTGGAACTTCGAGATACCCTCCATCATACTCCTTTGTATAAGGTGTAAACTCTATTGCTTCACCTTGATCATCACTTGCTAATACAAAAACATTATCATTGTCTGGAGCATACAAAATATAATCAATGTGTTTATTTTGATGTTCCATTGAATCTTTCAAAAAAGTTTCTATATCATTTTTTATTTTTTCTATCTTTTCGTTCATTTGACACCTCCTTATAATCCCATCATTTCACGAACGACTCTATCAGATAATTTTATTGTTCCTACAAGCACTAACATATTGAAAATTAACTCTCCAATATATTTCCACACCTGCGTGACTGCTGCTGCATTTGCGTCCACTACTGGTGGTGAACTTGCAAATAGAGAGAATATAATACAAGATAAGACTATAATTGCTCCCTCTAAACAAACGGCACAATAAGATTTAATAAAACTCTTCCCAACACTTTGTGTAGGTTCTCCTGCAAAAGTAGATAACGGTATCGGTGCTATTGCAGTATAAAGATATAACTTAAAGAATCTTCCATAAACAGTCATTATCATTATGAAAGATAATACTGTAATAAATAAGCCACCAATTAGTGTGACTGCCCATAGTGGTATGGATTCAAAGAAACCACATTTTTCTACTGCCGTTATAATTTCTTGTGGTAATGTTGTGCTTGTTGCTCCACCTAGTCCTGAAGCCTGAATAATTGTAGATATTACTCCTTGAACTATCTTAAATAATGAAAGCATTAAATCAAGTCCATAAGTTACCACTATCTTTGCGATTGCGAATCGTATAAATAATTTAAGAGCGTGTTCTGGTTTCTTTACTTCTGTTATAGAGCCACAAGTTTTCATTACACCAACTACAAAGAATAAAACTAACAATGCAAGTCCAATGGCTTGAACAGCACCGTGAATATTTAGAATTACATTCCAAATACTTCCACCTTTAAAAGTTTCCGGAGTTTGCGTAACTAATTGCCATATTTCTCCTAACTTTGAGTTCCAAGTATCAAGTGCATTTTGTAAATTTTGCACTACCCAATTATCGCTCAATATTAACACCTCCTTGTAAAAATAAGATGAGGACGAGTAGAATATTTACTCGCCCTTTGATAATTGCTTAACCTGTTATCATATTTAAAATTTCTTTTGCAAATGTGATTACAATACCACCTGCAACTGTCAAGAAACCATTGGCTCTTTGACTAGGGTCGTGGCTCTTTAACGACAAACCTACTTGAACTATACCAAAGCCTAGTAAAATCATACCTATTGCTCTAATTAGTCCGAAGATAAAGTTAGATAAGTTATTTACGACAGTCATTGGATCATCCGCTGCTAAAACATTCATACTTGTTCCAATGGTTATTGTAAAAAGACTTACTCCTAATACATAAGCCTTAAATAATTTCTTTCCTTTACTACTTATTTTTAATTGTTTACTATTTTTATTCATAAATTTCATTCTCCTTTTCCTTTAAAATAGTCTTCTACCTCTTCCGAAGTAATTAATTCATAATCATTTGCTATATCTTCAATTTCTGTGAAATCATAGTTATCTACATTTTCATCAATACTAATTGAAGCAATAGCATTTTCTGTTCCTCCGTGTAAGTAAGGTTTTTCTTTTCCATCAGTAGTAAATGCTACATTCGGATGTTTTAAAATATCATACTTAAAGTCCATTACTGGTCTTTCTCCTCTTATAAAAAGGATTGCATATTTATTATCAAGTAACCTTACTTCATCTGGAGTTAATAATTCTCTACCACTTATTTGATAATTCGTAGAATAATTTCCACTTCTACCACTTGATTTCCCATAAGTATTAGTATCAATCGTTTCTTTCCCTAAAAGTTCTGAAACATATTTGTGCGTAGATTGCTCGTTTCCTCCAAGATAGAGAAACTCATCGGAGTTTCCTACTATACTTTCCCATTGTTTCTCAAAAAGTGCTTTTAACTGTGCTAGATTTTGGAGAATTATAGATACTGAAACTTCTCTTGAACGCATAACTGAAAGTATCTTATCAAAGTCATCTGGAAGTGAAACATTAGCAAATTCGTCCATTATGAAATGAACGTGTACTGGTAAACTTCCTCCGTATTTATGGTCTGCCAAAAAAAACAACTGCTGAAACAGTTGCGTGTATAAAATACTTACTAAAAAATTAAAACTTGTATCATTATCAGGAATCAAAGCAAATAAAGCTGTTTTCTTTTCACCTAATGATGGTAAATCTAGTTCATCAGTAACAGTTAAAGAAGCCAAACTTTCTAGGTTAAATTTTTCTAATCTTGCAGCCAAAGTAATCTGAATAGATTTTAATGTTTTAGCAGAACCACTATGATAATCACGATAATACTTAACTGCAATATGCTCTGGTTCTCTTTCTTCTAATCTATTAAATAAAACATCTAATGGACTTACATAAGCATCATCATCTTCGTGTACTTCTCCTGCTCGAAGCAATTCCATTACCATTGGAAAGTTTTGCTCGTCCTCAGGTGCTTCATATTTAAGATAAAATACAAGTGCTAGTAGTAACATACTTGCAGCAGTGTCCCAAAACGGATCATTAGACTGGCTACCCTTTGGTGTTGTTGACTTAAATAAATTGGTTACAAGTTTTTGAACATCATTGTCATTTTTTAGGTAAACGAACGGGTTGTAGCAATGACTTTTTTCCATATTTATTAAGTCTAATACTTTTACCTCATAGCCTTTCTTCTTTAATAGTTTGCCTGTGTCCCTCACAATTTCGCCCTTGGGGTCTAAAATTACCATTGAGGTATTGCATTGCATTACATTTGGTTTGCAATAAAATCTTGTCTTACCTGCTCCACTACCACCACAGACTAATACATTTAGATTCCTTCTATGCTTTTTTCCATTTAACCCGATACAAACATTTTGAGTTAATAACTTATTTCTATCCATAGGTAATTGTTTGTACTTTTTATTTATCTCATTTGCATTTCCCCACCTTGCAGAGCCGTGTTCTTCTCTCCTACGGTAATTCTTTTTAGTAGATAAATAAATTGTAATTGCCATTACATAGCCAATAATAAATATTATTATTACTTTTATTGAACTATCACACCAAGTAATATGAAAAGGATTACCAATAACATCTGAAAAATCTTTCATTATTTGCGGTAATCCCCCATTTACTGATGGTGCAATTAAAAGTGCTAACCATATTGTCGGCATTAGTCCAAGACAATACAACCACTTTGGATAACTAGAATCTGTATTCATCTCTCCTCATAGACCTTGTGAGAACTTTTTTTTTAGGTGGGGCGTCAATGGCTCTTAATAAAACCTCATCAACATATTCTGTATCTTTGCCCTCTTTAATCATTTTATTTCTAAACTCATTTAAAGCATTGATAAGAATACCTAACTCGTATTTATCAAGTTCTAACACTTTAATTTCTTCTTTCATAATTCCTCCTATCTTTCGTGTTCCTTATTTTTTTGTGCTTTTGAAATAGTTTCAAAATATGCACTCATTCTAGTATTTATATCTTCCATATTACTACGCATAGAAGTTAATTCATTCCTTACCTCACTGGCATTCATTTTTTTAAATACTTCTGGAATAGTGTTGATGTTTATTCCTGATACATCAATTCCATATTTCTTACATAACATATATGAAGTAGATTCACATTTAAAACTATCTAGTTCGGTGTTTCCTGTTTCTTCAAGTGCAGACCTAGTTAGTTCTTTTGCAAGTTGTTTAAATATTGTTGGCGTATCGCCACCCCTTTTAACATATAAAACATTATCTTCCTTACTCCATAGTGCAACTTTATCACTATTTGGTATTTCATCTACTGCCTTTATATCAACAGGACAGTCTTTTAAAAGAGCCGTTAATTTTACTCTATCATCATAATTGATAGTTCTTGGCTTTTGTGTAGAAGTTGTTTGTGATATATCAAACATTTTCTTAACATTATATGAAATAGCAGAACTACCATCTTCTCTTGTATAAGAATCTCCTGGTTCTAATATTTTAATACCATTTGCACCTTTCTTTATAAATGCTCCTGATTCTTTCCAGTCATCAAATTCTTTTATTTGTGTAGCATTAGGATAAGTAGCAGATATTACAAGTGCATTACCAACTGAGTATTTATCGAATCTTCCTTGAACATCTAGGTATTGTTTATACTTGTTAATATCTGTTTTTACCTCATCTGCTGTTTTTTCCATTAAATCATATACTTCTTGTCTTTCTTGTTGTTTCATTTCTCTCCAAGCATTTTTATCAAAAGATTTATTTGATTTAGTGGTATTACTATTAGCATTAGCCATTATTTGGTCAAAATCATTCATATTCTATTACCCTCTTTCCTTTGATTTTTTCTTTTTTGATTTTGGTTGTTTGTGCTTTGTTGTTTTGTATTTTTCTGGCTTTTCTTTTTTAAGTTCATCTTTATCTAAATCTTTATCTTTCTTCTGTTCTTCTCTTATTGCTTTTATTTCTTCTCTAACAGATGGTTTTTCAGATTTAGTACCCTTGTCTGACTTGTTTTTGTTGTCTAAGGTAGGCTCTGACAGAGGGCTTTTTTCTGTCTTTGCCACTTGGGGGTTTGACATTTCATTTTCCTCCTTGCTTATAGGTTTAGATAAAATATCATCAACCAATTTTTCTTCGACACTCTTAATAACAACACCTTTATCTTTACTGTCTTTTGATTTTTGAATTTCACTTTTAATAGAAGCCGTATCAACAGTAGCAAGATTAAATCTATCAACAATACGATTTATTTTACTTGCGTCTTCTGCTCTAACCATAATATCAACCATACCATCTACACTTTTACCTCTACTTTTTAAAGCACAAAATAAAACACCATATCTTTTTGCTTCCTCTGTGAATTTTCTTAAATCTTCTTCCTTAACAGTAAATACTTTAAGTTCTTTACCAGATTTAAGCATATTAGTAAGCCTTGTCTTACCTTTTGTTTGTTTTTGGTCTTTTAATATCGCAATCATTAGTGCAGCAATATTTTTTGCTCCACTTCCAGATAGTCTTACTGCTACCTCTAATCCTTGTAAACTCATTCTTACAATAGATTCAGCGGCGTCACCTGATGTGTTCATTTTTCTCTACCTCCTTTTCTTGATTTTTTTCATCAGATAATTCTTGAAGATTTTGTTCCATCTTCTTACTTCTTTCTATAATATCTTTACATAGCACCACCTCCTTTCGTAACGGATTTATTTCTTTATTTAAGTTATCTATTTGTTCCTTAATTTCTTCCTTTTCTTGTTTTGACTTTGACTTTTTATGTTTGTACCAGAGTTTACTTCTCTGATCCATAAGTTCTTCAAGTCTTTTTTCTTTATCTTCTTTAAACGCAAAAAACTGCTCGTCAGTTTTTAAATTATTTCTGACAAGCAGTCTTGTTTCATTTGATATTTCTTCCATCTTTCGTACATCAGCACGAATAGCAGGAGATAATTTTTGATAAGGATACTTTTTAGGAAATACTCTTAATAGATAACAATAGTGAATATATAAAGCATAAAATCCTTTTGGCTTTAGTTTTTTATAATAGTTAGCATTATACTTTTTCTTGTTGCCATATTCTTCTATAAAAGGTACTCGCTTGATATATTCTTCATCAATTCTTTGTTTAATTCTATCAATAGAATATTCACTACCAAAATATCTTTCAATGCGAATATTTTTCTTATATGGACTTCTTTTTATGCTTAACTTATTTCCTCTATAAATCAACTCATAATCCATTGCTTTCATTAAATCTTCAAAGTCATAATAAGAAGTAGCCATACCTATTGCCCTATCTAAATCTTCTTTTGCAATAGAATAATAATTAACTTTATTATTATTTTCTTTCTGATAATTAGCAAAGTTTATCTTACTGTTTCTACAAGACTTTTCTTTTAATACAGATAAGCCATATTCTTCACACAACGAATCTGATAATCTTCTTAACTCTGCATAAGTTTCTCTTTTATCATAATATCTTTTTCCATCTTTAAATGATACAGAATTTATTACAAAATGATTGTGATAATGATTAGTGTTAAGATGTGTACTAACAACAACCTCAAACCTATCTCCCCACATTTCTTCGGCAAGTCGTACTCCAATAGCGTGACATTGTTCTGGAGTAACTTCTCCCTCTGCAAATGATTGAAATGCGTGAAAGCCAAGTATTCCTCCAGTCTTACCATATTGCTCTTTTGTAATAGTCATTTCTTCTAATGCAGTTTTAGGATTACAATTCACACCAGACACATAAAATTGCTTTTCTGTTTTATAATCCGCTTCAACATAATCAATAACATTGTGTAAATCATAATAATTGTCTTTACCATAATCACTATTAATAGTCTTTTCAATATTAGTAGTATAATCTATTACATTATCTAATCTTTTTTCTATTTTCCATATTCCTGTCGTTGCAATCTTTCTCACTCCTTTCATTTTGTCATAAAAAAAGAGCAAACCATTTCTGATTTACTCAATAAATTGTAATTTGACTAACTATTTTTTATTTTATTACCTATAAAACATCCAATTATTGATAATATAAGATATATAAATATAAATATCAGAACTGAGTCATTATAAAATATAAACATTGTTGGAATAAATAATAAAACTAACAATATTGACACCATTATTTTTAAGCCATACTTTTTACAAAATAGCACTGATATTATCAATGAGTACAACGGATAAACAATCCATAAATCACTCAAAAAAGTATAATTTGTACTTTCGGGTACTATTTTGTTAATAATTGGTATTATATTATATATAACTAAGGTTAATAATATAAATTTAATAATATCTTTTTTCATATAATCCTCACTTTCAAATTACTATATATCTACCTATTTGCAAAATTGTAATTTATATGTTTTGAAAATTTATTTTATTGAAAAATAAGCGGTTCAATATTCCAAGCAAACCAAAAAGGATAATATAAGAAAAACATACCCAAAAAGCTTAAAAGTATATACCATATTACATCACTCTTACCTTTTACAGGCTTTTTTAAATGCTCTCCAAAACATAATGAAACTATTTGCCAAATAATATATCCGATTAATGCACCTATTGTATTAGCAATTAAATCATTGACATCAGTTGTACGGTTCGTAATTAATTGAGATATTTCTATCATTAATGAAAAACCTGCCCCTAAAAATAATGTTTTATAAAATTTACGATAGTTCTTCCAAATAAAAGGAACTAAAAATCCAAAAGGAACAAGCATTAAAATATTTAAGTAAAAAGTTTTCTCTATGATGTTAAAAGGGATGAGATTAATATTAGCTTGAATAATTGATGTATTATCTCCACCTTTTGGTGCATAAAATATATTTGTTAAACCTCCTGCACCAGTTAAATCATATACTTTCCAAAGATATAAAACGAAAATTAGCATTGCTAAAATTGATAAATGATACCCTTTCCTTTTTCTTGCTGTAAAGTAAATAGTACACGGTAAAACAGCACATAAAATGCTATATATCACTTCTATAATAATCATCTCCTTTATTTTAACTTACTTTTTC